>ERZ827181.17-NODE-17-length-232669-cov-24.757005_pt1 | contig 232669 bp, 219 predicted proteins | sample MGYA00519778_ERZ827181 | MGnify/ENA primary metagenome ERZ827181 (study PRJEB31778, sample SAMEA3449273) | human gut metagenome | biome: human gut; feature: human-associated habitat; material: faeces | place: United Kingdom | collected 2010/2012 ...
GTGCCGTTATCCGCTCGGTTATGTGAGTGCGAGAAATAAACTCTCAATAGGAATGCAATGGCAGTCCCGCATTTTGGGAGATGTGTTCTTTTTTCGAACGGGGGAGGAAAGCCCGAAGGGAAGGAGGGGGCACAACACTCCCCAGTTAAAGAACGAAATAAACCGGGGTATTATTCGCCGGTGCGGCCGACGAGTTCGTCTATAGTGATGTGCAGAGCATCGGCAAGCAGCCAGCAGTCTTTGACGTTCGGGATGTTGACGCCGTTTTCCCAATAGCTTATCGCGGCATGAGTGACGCCTATCATCGCCGCGAGCTGTTTCTGGCTCAGGTGCTGTGCGGTGCGGTTTTCCTTAATGGATTTGCCGATGACATTGTTCTTTTCCATAGTCTAAATGGTATAAGAATTCTTAAACATAATGCCCCTAATTAAGATTTCTTACACCGCTTCAAAGCCTGATTTTCGGCTGCCGCGCCGCGCAGCGGAGTAATATAATTTAAGAAAACTTACAAAATATGTTTGACATTTAAGAATTCTTACATTATGATTGCAATAGAAAAACTCATACGGAGGATTGTTTATGGGCAAATATCTCGAACAGAATCTCAGCAGAAACGAGAAGATAGTCAAACAGGCGAAACTTTCCGCGGTTTCGATTTTCACGGGCGGCATTTTTGCGTATGCCACCACGGAACTTGCCGTCACCAACAAAAACGTGATAGGAAGAGTGGGGTTCATACGCAAAAAAGTTATGTCCAGCCCCCTCAACAAGGTTCAGAACGTCGCCGTTTCCAAGGGATTGTTCGGAAGCATATTCGGCTACGGCAAGGTGAAAATCGACACCGCCGCAGGGTCTTACAGCTTCAAGTACATCAAGAAGCCCGAGGATTTCAAGAAGACGGTGTTCGACCAGATGGAGATTTTCGAGAGGGAAAAGGTCAAACAACAGGCGGCAGAGATGGCTGCCGCTATGTCGGGAGCCATGAAGCAATAAATCCTTCCCTAACGTATGTCGGGCGGCGCCTTCGGGCGCCGTTCGGCATACGTCAGGCGCAGGAGCGGGGCAGCGGACGGAGGAGAAAAAACGCAGGCGGTTTGCCTGCGTTTTCGTGTATGCGTTTTCGTTGCGGTTGCCGAGCTTTTGCTCACTCCCACTCGATGGTGGCAGGGGGTTTGGTGGTGATGTCGTAGACGACGCGGTTGACGCCCTTGACTTCCTTGACTATGCGGGAGGACGCGGCGCGCAGCACGGAGTAGGGCAGCTCCACCCAATCCGCCGTGACGGCGTCGTGCGTGTTGATGGCGCGGAGGGCTATCATATGTTCGTAAGTTCTGCCGCCCGTGGCGTCGACGCCCGTGGACATACTGTCGTTGATGATGGCGAAGTACTGCCACACTTTTGTCCCAAGCCCGGCTTTTTCTATCTCTTCGCGGAAGATAAAGTCCGCGTCGCGCAGAATGTTCAGTTTTTCGCGGGTGATTTCGCCAATCACGCGCACGCCGAGACCGGGGCCGGGGAAGGGCTGGCGGTCGACGATGAAGTCGGGCAGACCGAGTTCGCGTCCGACCTCGCGCACTTCGAATTTGTAGAGGTCGCGTACGGGTTCGACAAGCCCTTCGAAGCCGATGTTTTCGGGGAGACCGCCCACGTTGTGGTGGGACTTGACCAGCTTGTTTTTGCCGTCCGTGCCGCTCTCGATGATGTCGGGGAGGATGGTGCCCTGTGCGAGGAATTCGACCTTGCCGAGCTTTTTCGCCTCTTCCTCGAACACGCGGACGAACTCTTCGCCGATGATTTTGCGCTTTTTCTCGGGGTCGGAAACGCCTTTGAGTTTGTCGAGGAAGCGGTCCTCCGCGTCGACTGCGACGAGGTTCATTCCGAACTGTTCCCTGAACACCTGCTGCACCTGCTCGAATTCGCCCTTGCGGAGAAGACCGTGGTTGACGAAGACGCAGATGAGGTTGTTGCCTATCGCCTTGTGGATGAGCGCGGCGCACACCGAGCTGTCCACGCCGCCCGAGAGGCCGAGCAGCACCTTTTTGTCGCCGACTTGTTCGCGGATGGCGGCAACTTGCTTTTCGATGAAGTTTTTGTCCATATGTCCTCCTGATAATTCCGAAACCGTCCGCGCGGGGCACAATGCGCCGTGCGGTGAAAGAATTATACATTATTTTCCGTCGGGGCACAAGAGTATGACCGCACGACGGCGCGAAAAACCGCAATTTTCCGTCAAAATGCGCCCTTTGCGCCATTCCGCCGCCGCGCCGTCCGTCTTTTCGCGATAATTTGCCGAAAAGGTGGGTGATTATCCTTGAACGCAACCGCGCTTTCCGCTATACTTGGTGCAGTTACGCTTCAAGGTGCGGATATGCTGAAAAGATTTCTGCGTTTCGTTCTTCCGTCTATGGTGGCTTTTGCGTTCACGGGGCTGTATTCCATCGTGGACGGTTTTTTCGTGGGCAACAACGTCGGCGACGACGGACTTGCCGCCATAAACGTCGCCTATCCTCTCGTCGCGTTCATAAACGCGGTCGGGACGGGCGTGGGAATGGGAGGTTCCGTTATGCTCTCGATGGCGAGGGGCAGAGGGGACGCCGAAGCGGAAAAGAGGTGGCTGGGCAACACGCTCCTTTATCTCCTGCTTGCGAGCGCGGTCGTCACGGCGTTGCTGGTCGGCATTTATCCTTATCTCATAGACGCTTTCGGAGCGGAAGGCGCGGTCAACGATTATGCCGACACCTATATCTTCGTGCTCGCCTGTTTCGCCACGGTGCAGATATTCTCGACGGGCTGTGTGCCTCTCCTTCGGAATTTCGGCGCGTCTTTCGGTGCAATGGGCGCTATGGCGGCGGGCTTCGTCACCAATATCGTGCTGGACTGGCTCTTTGTCCAACGCCTCGGCGACGGCATTTTCGGCGCGGCGATAGCGACGGGACTGGGACAGGTCGTCACCGTGCTTCCCTGCGCCGCCTATCTCGTCTGGAAAATAAAGAAACTCGGCAGGGGAGTGTTCCGCTTTTCCCTGCGCGAAATGGGCGGAATAACTCGCGTCGGCATATCCCCGTTCGGCGTCTTGCTCTGTCCGCAGATAATCACCGTCATACTCAACAAATTCCTGTTCGTTTACGGCGACTCGTCTTACGTTGCGGCTTACTCCGTCATTATGTACGTTTATTGCGTGGACCTTCTGCTCCTGCAAGGCGTGGGCGACGGCGCTCAGCCGCTCATCAGCCTTGTGCAGGGCGAGGGCGACAGAGCGGCGGCAAAAAAACTGCGCAACTACGCTTACGTCACCGCGCTGATTGTCGCCGCGGTGCTGTTTGTCGCGCTCTTCCTCTGCCGCAATCTCATCCCCGAAGTGTTCGGCGCAGGCGAATTCGCCGCCGCGGAGTCCGCGCGCATTCTCCCGTTCTTTGCGGGCAGCGCGCTGTTTACGGCGGTCAGCAAAATCACCGCGTCCTATTTTTATTCTATGGACCGCAACGCTTCCGCCTATGCAATCGTGTACGGCGAAGTGGCGGTCATCCTCGTGCTCGTGCTCACTCTGCCCGAAGGATGGGGCATAGACGGCGTGTGGATGTCCCTGCCCGTGGCGCAGATTGTGATAGCCGTGCTCGCGCTTGTTCTGCTTTACGCGCTCTACCGCCGTTTCAGAAAATATCCCGACCGTCCCGAATACGTCCGCACCCCGCACGTCTGACGCATTCTGCGCAGCGGCGGAAGGCGTCGTCAGTGCATTCACAATACCGAAGATTTTTTCAGTCGTCCGAATGTCCGTGCGAGGAGGGGAGGACGGGAAAAGAAAAACGCGCCTTGAAAGGCGCGTTTTCAATCATAGGAGATTTCGGTGTGGGGCGGCGGTCACTCTTTGTCCGCGACTTCCGACACCGTTTCGCCTGCCGAGGTGTCGGCGGCGAGAGCTTCCGCGGCGTCTGCCGTTTCGGCATTTTCCTCTTCGTCTTTGTCGACGCGGCGCATTATGACGAATTTGTCCATCAGGAAGATGACCACCCAGCTGATGAGCGAACCGAGCATTTTGCTGATGGTGTTGCCGGCGTCGGCGCCGATGGCGGGTCCGATTGCGTCGCCGAGCACGCCCGCAAGCCACGTGGTGAAGAGTATGAGCGCGATGACGGTCAGCACATACATTATCGCGCTGAACACCACGTTGTTGTTGGCTTTGAAGGTCTTTTTGCGGTTTATGGTGAAGGAAATGATTTCCGCTATGCACTTCGACACCAGCATTGCGATGAAGCCCGCCGTGCCGAACGCGCCCTCTCTGCCGGCGGCGTAGTGGAAAATGAACCAATGGAATTCCCGATTTCCGAGCACGCCTTCCAGCCCGTATTGGAGAGCATACATAGACGCAAACTCCGCAATGAAAGCAATCAGGCTGATGAGAGTGAATTTGACGACCTGCCAGATGTGCCCGTGACGGGTCATAAACTCTTTGCCTTTGCCGAAAGCGACGGCGAATTTGCTTTTGTCCGCATCGTCCGCGGCATCTGCGCCAGCGGCATCCGTCACGATGTCTGCGCCTGCCGCGATATCCGTTTCAGCCGTTTCGGCGGCAATGTTCTCTGTGTTTTCCGCCGCCTCCGCGACGGTGTTTTTGTCGATTTCCAGCATTATATCCTCCCCCGATACCGTTGATGTATTTATTTTCCGACAAACTCGCCGATATGTCAATAGATGTGCTGAAATCAAGGCGGTTTTAAAGCGTTAAACTTATTTATCATATGCTTACGCGTGCGCGGACGAGTGCCGCGCGGACGTTGCAAAAAGGCGGAGGCGGTGCTATAATCCGTTTTGTCCGCAAAGGCGGATTTCGGAGGAATTATGTCGATAGACAAGGTGCGCGCCTACCTCGCGGGGTTCGGCGCGGAGGACAGGATACGGGAATTCGACGTTTCGAGCGCGACGGTGGAACTCGCCGCAAAGGCGCTCGGCACGCAGGAGTGCAGGATAGCGAAGACGCTTTCGTTTATGCTGGGCGACAGGGTGATACTCGTTGTTGCGGCGGGCGACGTGAAAGTGGACAACCGCAAATACAAGGATTTTTTCGGCGGCAAGGCGAAGATGCTGTCGCACGAAGAGGCGGAAACCTTCACGGGGCACGCCGTGGGCGGCGTGTGTCCTTTTGCGGTGAACGACGGCGTCGAGGTGTGGCTGGACGAGTCTTTGAAGCGGTTCGACACGGTGTTCCCCGCGTGCGGAAGCGCGAACAGCGCAATCGAACTCACCGTCCGCGAACTGGAAGAGTTTTCGCGGGCGCGCGGCTGGGCGGATGTGTGCAAACCCGCCGTTTCGGTTGAATAACATTTTTGCAGAACAAAGGTTTTATTTCATCGTTTTGACATATGAACATTGTATAAGGAAAGCCGCCGCATAAGCGACGGCTTTTCGGTGCGCGCCCGTAAGGGCTTGCAGGGGAGGTGCGTAAAAGGGATAATCGGCGTGCCGTATCCGCACCGCGTCACACGGCGGCGGGGAAGAAGTTGACCGCGACCGCTGTGATGATTGCTACGGCTGCCGCGGCGCACAGGGCGGAGGCTATCACCGCGGTGCGCGTCTTGACGGGCGGCGTGTATATAGCTATGAGTGCGCACAGGAATACGGGCGCGGCAAGGAGGGGCAGACATTTCACGAAAGCGCCGGTGCCGAACCCGCAGGCGAGATATACCGCCACGCACAGGCATACCACGCTCGCGGAGAGCATTATTTTGTTGAGCACGTTGATGTTCTTATACATATCGGACCTCCGTTTTTTTCTTCGGTTTCATTGTCGTCCGGCGGGGCGGCGGAGGCAAGAAAGGCGCGGTTGCATTGCCGAATGCGTCCGCAACCCGCGGTTGCGCGGCGTTTCCCGCCGTCGCGTATGGACAAAAAATGCGGAAAGTAATATAATTTTTTTGCAATCGGAGGTGCTTCGTGGACGAAAAAATGGGAGAGCGGCTGCTGGCTTACAGAAAGTCGCTCGGACTTACGCAGGAACAGCTGGCGGAAAAAGTTTTCGTGACCCGTCAGGCGGTGAGCAAATGGGAGAGGGGGGAGTCCGTCCCCGACCTCGAACTCCTCGTCGCGCTGGCGGAACTTTACGGCGTAACTCTTGACGAGCTCGTGCTGGGAAAGCGCGGCGGAGAAGCCGTCGGGGAGGAAACGACGGCGGCGGTCGACACCGAGGCGTTCAGGAAAAGCAGAAGAAAAAGACTGCTCGTCAGAATGGCGACGGTTTTCCTGTTTTCCGTCGGGGTGTGGGGGCTGTTGTGCGGCATAGTCCACAGCGCGTGTATGAGCGTGCTGCCAAATATCTGGATTGTTTGGTTCACCCTGCCCGTCGTGCCGCCTCTTGCGGTGCTGGCGGTCTTTTCGCATTACATACCCTCGGAATGGCGGGCATATTTCGTGCTTGTGCCGTTCATTTCGGGAGCGGTTTATCTCGTCGTGCATTATACGAGCGGCGGAGGGGCAAGCGCGGCGTGGCTCGCGTTTCTGCTCATTCCGTTTTACTACATCCCCGCAGCCGCCTACACCGCGCGGGTGATATATCTGCGCAGGCGGGGCAGAACAAAGGCGAGTCCTGCGGGAAAGACGGAAGACGAAAGGAAAGAGTGACCGCCTGTGTCGCAGACGAGGCGTTTTTGCAATCATTTTGACAGGTTAAAGCCCATTTATTGTTTTCAAGCGGCTTGTCCGCTTCCGTCCGTTGCGGAAAAAGAGAACGCCGCGGAGTTGCGCTTGATATGCTCGGCGGAATGTGTTATAATCTTTGCACACAGGGAGATACCGAAATGAATAAAGTCAGAAGAATAGCGCTCATCGCGCACGACAATAAAAAAGCCGAAATGGTGAGCTGGGCTATGAAAAACCGCGAAACCCTCGCCCGCTTCGAACTGTGCGGCACGGGTACTACGGCGAAACTCGTCGCGGAAGCGACCAACCTCGATGTGGAAAGATATCTGTCCGGCCCGCTCGGCGGCGACCAGCAGATAGGCGCGAAAATCGCGGAAGGACAGATTGACCTCGTGATTTTCTTCTGGGACCCTCTCCAAGCCCAGCCGCACGACCCCGACGTCAAAGCGCTGCTGCGCATTGCGGTGGTCTACGACATCCCCATCGCCACCAACAAAGCCACTGCGGATTACGTCATACACTCGACGCTCATCTGACGCCCGCACCGTGTGCCCAACGCACCGTCCGCCCCGCATCCGCGGGGTTTTTTTGTACAGACTCTCAGGGACGGAGCAAAACAGTCCGAAATTGTGGCGCAATGTTCATAAATTCCTTCCCAACGGTAGAAATCCTAATATCAACAATAAGCTCTCGGACTGTTTTGCTCCGTCCCTGAGAGTCTGAGCGAAATTCGATTTGCTATTGCAATGCGACCGACAAAGTAGTAATATAATTATAAAGAGCAATATTTTGCCGAAATTGTTCGTTTGTTAAATATAGCAACACGGTGCGGTACAATGCTCCATTGTGCCGTCCCGCACATATCCTGATGGGAGGTGAATTATGAAAAAGAAGTTTGCAATATTGCTTGTGCTGGTGCTCGTACTTTCCGTGTGCTCGTTCTCACTTGCCGCGTGCGACAAGGAGCCGGACGATTTTGAAAAATACGAATTGTACAAATACCTGACAGATTATCAATTTGTAAGTATTACCGTTTATGAGAAAGACGGGGAAACTTACAAAGATAGTGGGAACTACAATTCGTATTTGCAAGAGGATGGTTTCAAAACCAGCTATGACAATATAGTCGGTTATCGAGACGGCGACTACGGTGGCATATACAACGAAATGCTGTTGAAAGCCCGTGCGGTGCTTTTGCAACTAGGAGAAACCATCACCGTCAGAAGAAACGAAACAGAATTCTCGGGAACATTGGGGAAGACCGCTTCTGAGTTGATAATCACTAAAAAGATGGTGGCATATGCGTATGTGGCAATAAAGTGGGAGTTCGATGAAGGCGCCATAGATACATTGTTGTTTGATTATGAGGAGAAAGTCGAAATCCACGATCTGATAGGATCCGACCCGTCGTCTTATTTCAATGTGTGGGTCGATGTAACCGTGGATGAGCCAAATCCGACAGAAACCACAACCGAGTTCAAAATCTTAATCAGATATTCAATGTTTTGGTGAGAGGGAACATTAAGTATAAAGAATTCGGGCTGCAAAGACAGGAAATGACGGGGCGTCATTTGCCGTCTTTGCAGGAAGGATTTAAGGGGAGGTGAATTGCTGCACGGATGGAAGCAGATTGTACGGTTATATGGGATAAAACTGTGCGATAAACCGTTAAATGTGACGGGCGGCGGCGGAAATCCGCCGTTCGTTTTTTTGTGTGAGGACGGATTTGTTCTGACGGTTGAGGTGCGAAAAATAAACGACATTTGTTAAAATATCGTGAAAGATGATGAAAGAGTATTGAAACGTGAAACGGATTATGTTACAATTTAACCATTCTAGAAAAAAGGAGACGTACTATGGCTGACTTCAAAAAGCTCATAGACAACAAGGCAGAGAGTGCGCAGTATATGATTGACGGCATCACCGACGTCATCAAAACCTGCGGCAAACGCGGCCCCGGCAGCGAAGGAGAGAAGAAGTCCTGCGAATTTATGGCGGACGTGCTCAAAAACGACTGCGGCTGCGAACGCGCCGACGTGGAGTCGTTCAAGGAGCATCCTCATTCCTTCCTCGGCTGGCTGAACTATACGATGACGTTCGCTCTGCTCGGCATAGTGTGCTTCTTCTTCCTGCCCGCACTCGGCATTGCGCTGCTCGGACTCGGTTTCGTGCTGATGATTTGCCAGTTCGTGCTGTACAGGAAGACGTTCGACTTCCTCTTCCCGGAAGAAACGGGGCATAACGTCACGGCAATCAAAAAGTGCACGGGCGAGGTCAAGGCGCGCATATTCTTCAACGGTCACCCCGACGCGGCGTGGAACTGGCCCGTCAACAACAAGTTCGGCGGCGCGATTTACGAACTGCACATCGGTTCCAGCTTCCTCGGCGCGCTGCTCGCGTTCATCCTGTGCATAATCGCCACCGCGGTGCTCGGCTCCAAGGGCGCGGCGTATATGACGGAATTCAGCCTCGACGCTTACACCGCAATGTACGGCGAGGGACTGTTCTGGTGCGGCATCGCCCAGCTCGTCTTCGTCCCCGGCCTCATCGGTATGTATTTTATGTGGGACCCCAAGACGACGGTCGACGGCGCGAACGACAACCTCACCGGCTGCTATATGGGCATCGCCATCCTCAAAGCAATGAAAGACGCGGGCATCGAGCTCGAACACACCGAGGTCGGCGTCATCCTCTCCGGCTCCGAAGAAGCGGGTCTGCGCGGCGCGAAAGCGTGGGTGGAGCAGCATAAGGGCGAGTTCGACGACGTGCCCACCTGGATTTATTCCTACGACACCATTCACGCAAGCAAGTTCCTCGGCGTAAACTACCGCGACCTCAACGGCACCGTCAAGGCGGACAAGGAAGTCAGCGATACGTTTATGGAGAGCGCGAAAGAGCTCGGCATACATTGCAACAAGACGTGGGTGCCCCCCTTCGGCGGCGCGACGGATTCTGCGGCGTTTGCACAGGGCGGATACAAGGTCACGGGTATTACCGCGCTCAACCACGTGTTGGAAGACTACTATCACACTCTGAAAGATACATACACCAACCTCGACAAGGACTGCCTCGCGGACTGCTACGCAATCAGCGTCAAGTGCCTCGAAAAGTTCGACAAGAAGTTCGGCAAGTGAGTGTGCTTATGTGCGATTGATTCGCCATCGTAAAACGGCAGGGAACTCCCGCGGGAGTTCCCTTTTTTTTGCGCGCTTTTTGCGCGCGCGTGAAAGTGCGCGCGCGAAATATGCGAAACCGCTTTACCTTCTGATGCTGCGGTGATAGAATTGCCGGGATGCAACAGAGAAAACCGGGACAAATCGACCTTGCGAACGACCCCGTCGGCAAAACCGTACTGAAACTCGCGCTGCCGGCGGTCGTGGCGCAAATCATCAACCTGCTTTACAATCTTGTGGACAGGATGTATGTCGGAAGCATCCCCGGAGAGGGCACCGACGCCCTTGCCGGGCTTGGCGTCGTTTTCCCGATAACTCTTATCGTCAGCGCGTTCAGCTATCTTGTCGGAATGGGCGGTGCGCCTTTGGCGGGAATAAAACTGGGCGAGGGCAGAAAAGAGGACGCCTCCAAGGTTTTCAACGGCGGAGTCGGGCTGTTGCTGCTTATGGGCGCGGTGCTGACGGTCGTGGTGCTGACTTGCTGCGAGCCTCTCGTGCGCCTTTTCGGGGCGCCGCCGTCGGGGTTTTCTTACGCGCGCGATTACCTTTTCGTTTACGGTACGGGCACGATATTCGTGATGCTGTCGCTGGGGCTGAATTCCTTTATTTCGACGCAGGGTTTCAGCGTGACGGCGATGGCGACCGTCGCGATAGGCGCGGTGCTCAACATCGCGCTCGACCCGCTCTTCATATTCGTGTTCGGGATGGGAGTCAGGGGCGCGGCGCTTGCCACGGTCATATCGCAGGGCGTTTCCGCGGTGTGGGTGGTTTTGTTCTTCTTCCGCAAGAAATCGGTGTTTAAGTTCTCGCCGCGTCACTTTATCCCCCGTGAACGGTTCGTTTACCGTATGCTGCTGCTCGGTCTTTCGCCGTTTATAATGTCGGCGACGGAGAGCGCAATACAGATTGTCTTCAACGTCAACCTTACGCATTGGTCGGGCGGCAACAGCGATTATACCGCCGCGCTTACGGTTATGCTCAGCGCCGTGCAGATAATCAGTATGCCCCTCAACGGACTCGGCACGGGAGTGCAGCCGCTCGTCAGCTACTGCTACGGGGCGGGGCTTGCGGACAGAATCAAAAAAACCGTGCGCATCGTGACTTGCGTCGCGCTCTGCGTGAGCGTGACGGTATGGGCGGTGTCCCTCGGAGCGCCGCAGGTGTACGCATACATTTTCAGCGCGTCGCCCGAAGTGACGGACATAATAAAGAAATATACGCCCGTGTTTATGATGGGCACGGTGATGTTCTTTGCGCAGATGACTTTGCAGAACGTCTTCGTCGCGCTCGGACAGGCGAAGATATCCATTTTCCTTGCCTGTCTGCGCAAAGTCATTCTCCTCATTCCGCTTTGCTTCCTGCTGCCGCTCGCAATGGGCGTGGACGGCGTGTTTTACAGCGAAGGCATCGCCGACCTTACGGCGGGCGTCGTGACGCTGACGACATTTTTCGCCTTGCTTCCGCGCATACTGCGCCGCAGGGAGGCGGAACTTGCCGCCGAGCGCGCCGAAGAAGCGGCGTAAAGACCCGCCGCGCCGCATTTTATACGGCATTTTCGCCGAAATGAGCATTTACTTTTTTATTTTGTTATTTTATACTGTTATTGCCGACGGCGGGAATGCCGCAACGGAATATTTATCCGCCGCCGAAAACCGTAAGGAGGGAAATTATGGACAAAAAGTTTGAACCGTTGTTCACCCCGTGGAAAATCCGCGATGTGGAAATCAAAAACCGCATTGTGCTTTGTCCTATGGGCGGAACGTCGCTGTTCGGATGGATGGAACCGCATCATCTCGACAAGGATGCCGCGGCCTTCTTCCTCGAACGTGCGAAAAACAACGTCGGGCTCATCATTCCCGGCATTGCGCCGCTCAGAAATCTCATAGGCGGACAGTGGCTTTATAAGGCGAAAGGAGCGTTCAGAAAGCTCAAACCCTATATGGAGGAAATCCATAAGACGGGGGCGAAACTGTTCGTGCAGCTGACCGCAGGCTTCGGACGCTCGTTTGCGCTCAGCGACCTGCTGGCGCTGCCCATCCGCAACAAGTTCGTCGGCGCGCTGATGAAACCCATCCTCGACCCGTCGTATATCAGCGCTGCGCCGAGCGAGCTGCCGTCCCGCTGGACGGAAGACGTCACCTGCCGCGCGCTCACGAAAAAGGAAATCGAGGACATCATCTACGCTTACGCACAGACTGCGAAAATGTGCAAGGAAGCGGGCGTGGACGGCGTCGAAGTGCACGCGGTGCACGAGGGCTATCTGCTGGACCAGTTCACCCTGAAATATACCAACAAGCGTACGGACGAATACGGCGGAAGTTTCGAGAACAGATACCGTTTCCCCGTCGCGGTCGTCAAAGCCATAAAGGCGGAATGCGGCGAGGACTATCCCGTGTCGCTGCGCTATTCCGTGGTCAGCAAGACCAAGGGCTTCTGTCAGGGCGCGGTGCCCGGCGAGGAAGACTACGGAGGTCGGGCGCGATATGGAAGAGAGCGAAAAGGCGGCGAAGTATCTGCAAGACGCGGGCTACGATATGCTCAATGCGGACAACGGCACTTACGACGCGTGGTATTGGGCGCATCCGCCGGCCTATATGCCGCAGAACTGCAACCTCGAAGACGTGGCGCACATCAAGAAATTCGTCGACATCCCCGTCGTCTGCGCGGGCCGTATGGAGGCGGACACCGCGGCGGAAGCGGTTGCGGAAGGCAGAATCGACGCAATGGGCGTGGCGAGGCAGTTCCTCACCGATGCGGAATGGGTCACAAAGCTCAAAGAGGACAGGCTTGAAGACATTCAGCCCTGCATCTGCTGTCACAACGGGTGCTTCACTATGTCCAAGCACAAAGGCACGGGCAACGACGCGCCCATATCCGACGCGCAGCATATGGCAAGGTGCGCACTCAATCCGCGCACGATGCAGGGGCACAAGTTCGACATCGTCCCCGCGAAGAAACAGAAGAAAATCGCGGTCGTCGGCGGCGGCGTGGGCGGTATGGAAGTGGCGAGGATAGCCACGTTGAGAGGACACAAAGTCACCATTTACGAAAAGAGCGACAAGCTCGGCGGCGTGTTCATCCCCGCGGCGGCGCCTTCGTTCAAGGAAAAGGACCGCGCGCTCATCGAGTGGTACCGCAGGCAGATTGCAAAACTCGGCATCGAGGTGAAGTTCAACACCGAAGTGAAAGACATCGCCTCTCTCGGCGCGGACGAAGTGGTCATTGCGACGGGTGCGAAACCGCGCAGACTCCGCATCCCCGGCATCGAGCGCAGCATCGAGGCGATACAGTATCTGAACGGTGCGGCGGTCGGCGACGACGTTGTCATCATCGGCGGCGGGCTTACGGGCTGCGAAATCGCCTATGACCTCTTCCTGAAAGGCAAACGTCCCGTCATCGTCGAGGCACAGAACGACCTCATCACCACGCCGGGGCTCTGCCTTGCGAACTCGTCTTATCTGCGCGACTACTTCGCCTACAAGAAAGTGCCCGTGTATCTCGAAAGCAAAGTCGAGAAGATTGAGGACGGCAAAGTCGTCGTCGCGGACAAGGACGGCAAGAAACGCGAGATTAAAGCGGACAGCGTCGTGGTGTCCGTGGGATACGTCCCCGCGCCGCTCGCGGAGGGCGGAAGGCACGTCCACGTCGTGGGCGACGCGGAAAAAGTCGGCAACCTGCGCACCGTCGTGTGGAAAGCGTGGGAATTCGCGTAAAAGCTGTGATGAAAGGCGCGCTCCGCAGGGAGCGCGCTTTGATTTGACGCAAAACACGAAACGTATTCCGTAGTTTATGGAAAAAGTTTCGTGCCGCTTCGCAAAACCGACGCGGCGGAATAATCTGCCGCGCCGGCAGATGTGTTTTCGGGCGGAGAAGAGTGTATCCGCCGAATATTGTGCGGTGCAATAATACACGGATTGTGTTTTCAATTTTTCAAATCCGCGGAATGATATTGCAACTGATACACGGGGCGTGTTTTTTGGCGGTCCGCGCCGACGGATTGCGGACGGAGGAGTTACTTGAACGGGAAAATCGAAGATTGCCTGCGCACTCTGGATGCGGCGGGCGTAAAATACAAGCTGGCGGAGCACGCGCACGCGGACACGATAGACGACGTCATCGCTATGGGACTCGAAGGCGGCGACGAGATTGCGAAAAATCTGTTCGTGCGCGACGACAAAAGGCTGAACTATTATGTCCTGACCGTGAGGCAGGACAAGCACGTTTCCCTGCGCGAAGTGCAGGAGAAAATGGGCGCGCGCAAACTGACTTTCGCTTCCGAAGAAGATTTGGCAGAGCTGCTGGGGCTCGCGAAGGGCTCGGTGACGCCGCTCGGATATATGAACGACGCGGCGAAAAAGGTGAAGTTTGTCGTCGATGCGGAATTCAGGGGCAAGGAGATAGGCGTTCATCCCTGCGACAACACCGCGACGGTGTGGCTCTCGGCGGACGAAATGGTGTCCCTCATACGCAAGCACGGCAATTTCGTCTATTTTCTCAGATTTTGACAGGAGAAAGGAATGGGACTCACCGCAAAGGACCGCGCCGCGGTGCGGCTGTCGAAAGCATATCTCAACATCGGCGAGATGTTTCTCTACATACCTTTCGCAAGAGTGCACAAGGGGATTGCGAAAATCCGCGGTCTGCGTTACGGCGAAGGGAAAAGAGCGGCTCTCGACGTATTCCGTCCCGCAGGGACGTCTGACAAACTGCCTCTGTTTGTCTACATTCACGGCGGAGGGTTTGTGTCGGGACTGCGCCCGAACAGAAGGTTTTATTGCTACAACTGGGTCGAAGCGGGGTATGTGGCGGCGAACATCGGTTACGATTACGCGCTCGACGCCGAACATCCCGAACATATAAGGGAAATCTTCAAAGGCATAGAGTTTGTGCTGGAACGTGCGGAGGAGTTCGGCATAGACACGCGGAAAATCGTCGTGGCGGGCGACAGCGCGGGCGGATATTTCGCCGCTCTTGTCGCGGCGGTGGCATCCCACCGCGGACTTTACGACGCGTTGGGGATAGAATTCAAATTCCGCGCGTCTTTCGGCGTTTCGGCGTGCGTGACTTTGAGCGGGCTTTTCGACCCCGTACGTTCGATAGGCACGCGCTTTCCGCAGATTGCCCTTTACGTCAAGGCATTGCTCGGAAAATCCGACGCGGAACTCGTGCGCGAATTCACGGGGAAGAGCAGACTGCCCGTTGCTGTCGACGCGTACGCGGACGCGGAATTTCCTCCGACGTTCATTGTCGCGTCGAAAGCGGACAGGCTGAAAAAAGAGTCCGAAGCCCTGCGCGACGAACTTGCCGCGGCGGGAGTGCGGCACGGATATTTCCTTTGCACGGGGATAAACGGGGTGCACGCGGGAGCGCTCGCGTGCGAGCTTGCACGCTCGGGCAGGGAGTGTCTGAAAGAGGAGCAGGCGTTCTGCGCAAAAGCGCTGGCGGAATGCACGGACGAAAGCGTGTGACCGCGGGACGCGGTGAGCGCGGACGCTTTCCGAAAATACATCAGATTGACCGAAAACGGGTTTTATATGGATAAAATGAGAGATAAAATGCCGAAAAGAATTGTTTCCGTGATATGTGCGCTGTGTCTTGTCGCGGCGGTATGCGCCGCGCTGACCGCTTGCGACGACGCATCTTCTTCGCCGCTGCCTACGGATGCGGAATGGGTGTTTTATTCCGTCACCGTCACGGAAAACGACACCGTCACCACCTATTACGCGAGCCTGGGCGGGAAGTATGACGATATGGAAGTGAACGAGGATATGGTCACCGTCGATTTCACGGAAAACAGGATTGTGCTCACGTTCATAAACGGCGACGAGATTGTCGGCGGGTGGAAGAAAAGCGGAGAGGCGGGCGGAGCAAGCCTGATAGAATACGATTTCGTGGGCGAGTCGCAGACCTATTACGGCACTTGCGGCCGCACGCGCGCGGCGGACGGAACGGAGCAATGCGTTCTTTATGTCGTCTGTGACAATCTGATGTTTTATTTTACGGGGAGCGGGATGTGAACGGAAGTGTCCCGTGCAATTCGGACGCCGCGTTTGCGGCGTCGTTTTTTTTGTGGGGCGGATTTCGGAAGCAATCCGCAGAGGACGTACGACGGTCGGCATTGACATACGGCAACGGCTGATTTACAATTAAACTATGATAAGATGCGCGGCGGCTTTGCGCGGGACGACGGAATATGCGTATGCCGACGGGCAAAGGAGGGAAATATGTTGTCATTACTTTCGGCAAAAGCACCCGGCACCACCACTCCCGAAATGTTGGAGGAGGTTTTGCAGGATGCGTCTACTTTGAAATGGTACATTGTGCCTATGTTTCTCGTGGTGCTTTACATCATCGTCACGGAACTGAAAAACAAGAGGTACAATATCGTCTTCGGCGCGACGGCATTCTGGCTTATGGACGTCTTCAACGAAACCTGGAATGCGATGGTGTATGCCACGACGGGGCAGCCCGTTTGGGGCACGACGGCGGCAGGCGGAAGCGCGCTTCAAATCCTGGTCGGCTATAACATCGAGATTTCGTTTATGTTTTTTGTGCTCGGAATAGTGGCGTGCAAACTTCTGCGCACTTCACCCGAAAGCGAGGGCGCGGGATTCTGGGACGGCAATAAAAACTGGCTCAACGACCCGAACAATATGTACTATAAAGCCAATGTCGCGGCAAAGAATCTTCTTCCCGAGGAGAGAAGGCTGAAAGTCAAAGCCGTGATGGGCAGGGTGTCGCTGGCGTTGATAGGCGCGGTTGCGGCGGTCATAATCGAGATACTTCTCAACGCCTGCGGCGTATTGACGTGGGAAAAGACGTGGTGGCAGCCGACAATGCCGATAGTCCTGTTCCTCATCGGTTATTGCCCGTTTTATTTTGCGGCGTATGTGGTGCACGACCTTCCGCGCAAATGGCAGCTTGTCGCGCTCGGATGTATCTTTGCGGTGGTTGTGCTGCTGCTCATCATCGCGGGCAGTCTGGGGATGCTCGGCAAACAGCTCCCGGACGGTTTTCCGCATATGAAATGAGCCTGACGGATTTTTAAGTTCTTTGCGGAAGGACGCGGCGTGCCGCGTCCTTTCCGTTGTCCGGGAGCGGTCCGAAAAACGAAGGCGGCGCAATGTAATAAAATAGTAAGAAAATCGTCAAGACAGGGTAAGATTCGCGGATTAAGATGATAGCGTAAACAGGAGGTGGATTATGTCAGTCGTAATTGCGCTTACGGGAGCTAGCGGGAATATGGGCAGAGAATGCCTGAGGCAGCTTCTCGAACTCGACGAGGTGGAAAAGGTCAAGTTCCTTGTCCGCCGTACTTCAAAAGACAGAAATTTCGCCGCTGCGGCGCGCCGTGTTTACGGCAAGCGCGTGCAGGCGGTGTGGGGCGACCTCGGCGACGCCGACGCCTGCCGCGAACTCGTGGAAGGCACGCATTACGTTTTCCACGTCGGAGCGCTCATCCCGCCCGCTTCCGACCACGACCCCGAGGGGGCGAAACGCGCAAACCACATGGGGACGCGCAATATGGTGGACGCGGTGGAGGCAATGGGTGAAGTTCAGCCCAAGTTCGTACATATTTCGACCGTCGCGCTTTACGGCCACCGCAACTATCTGCACCCCTGGGGCAGGGTGGGCGACCCTCTGCTGCCCAGCGCGTACGACGTCTATTCCGAAAGCAAACTCAAAGGCGAAAGATACGTCCTCGACAGCGGGCTCCGCTGCTGGGCGATAATCCGTCAGACCGCTATGTTGCACTACAATATGATGAAGGACAATATGAGCGACGGGCTGATGTTCCACACCTGCATAAACGTGCCCTTGGAATGGTCCACGTCGCGCGACAGCGGACTCTTGATAAAACGCATTGTGGAGCGCGACCTCAAAGGCGAAGTCGACGGGTTCTGGAAGAAGTGCTACAACCTCGGCGGCGGAGAGGCTAACCGCGTGACGGGCTACGATACTTATGCCAAACTCCTCACCACCATAGGCAGCGACATAGAAAAAGTGATGAGCCCGGGCTGGAATTCCATCCGCAATTTCCACGGACTGTGGTTTGCCGACGGGGACGTGCTGAACGATATGTTCGACTTCCAGCACGACACCATAGACGAGTTCTGCAAAGCGATAGTGCAGAAGTTCCCCGTCTACAAAGCTGCCGCCGTCGTGCCGTCCGGCGTCATTTCGGCTGTCGGGTTCAAAAGGCTGCTCAAACACATCAATTCGCCGCTTGAATGGGTCAAACTCAACGATAAAGGGCGCATTCGCGCATTTTTCGGCAGCGAGGACAACCTCAAATGTATGGTGAAGAACTGGAAGGATTTCCCCGTGCTGGCAAAGGGAGAGGTCGCGGACGGCAACATCGATTACGACGCGATACGCAAGACGGAGAACATCAAAAAGTACGGCTTCCTGCTCAATCACGGCTATGACGAAAGCAAGCCCGACAGCGAACTCGACATCGAGGATATGCAAAACGCCGCCGCGTACCGCGGAGGCAAGTGCCTGAGCGAGAGTATGACGCGCGGCGACCTTTACACCAAACTCGAATGGGAGTGCCACGACGGACATACGTTCTTTGCGTCGCCGTATACCGTGCTGAAAGCGGGGCACTGGTGTCCCGTGTGCTGTCAGCCCGAACCGTGGGATTACGACAGGCTTGCCAAGTTTATGCCTTTCTATGCGCAGGTGTGGTACGACACTCACGCGAGAGAGGAAAACACGGAATACTTTTTCAGCGGCGACAAAGCTATGTACAGGAGGTACTGATATGCGTGTGCTTTTCACCGTTTTGTCCGCAAGCGGAAACACCGCGAAAGTGTGCGGTCTGTTTGCGAGAAGACTCAGGGAGCGCGGAGCGGAGTGCGAAATCAAAAAAATACGCACGGACGCGGAGCGCCCGGATGTCGCGGCATACGATACGCTGTGCATAGGTTATCCCGTCCACGGGTTCAACGCGCCGCAAAATGTGCTCGATTTCGCAAAGGGCTTGCAAGACTGCCCCGGAAAAGGTTATTATGTTATAAAGACCAGCGGCGAGCCGCTGCACGTCAACGACGCGTCCTCCCGCATACTTGACCGCATACTCAAAAAGAAAGGGTACGTCAAGAAAGGGGAGTTTCATTACGTTATGCCGTACAATATGATTTTCCGCCATTCCGACAAAATGGCGGCGCTTATGTGGCAGGCGGCGAAAAACACCGCCCCCGCGGACGCGGACGACGTGTTTGACGGCAAGGAAAGACAGCTCAAAGCCAAACTGCCCGCAGTGCTCACACGGTTTGTGGTGGCGGTGGAGCACAAGGGAATGCCTTTCCTCGGCAGGTTTTTCAAGGCGGACGCGGAAAAGTGCGTGTCCTGCGGCAAATGCGAAAGGCTGTGCCCGATGTCCAACATAGTGATGAAAGACGGGCTGCCTTCGTTCGGGAAACATTGCATAGGATGCACGGCGTGCTCCTTCAACTGTCCGACGGATGCCATAAGCATAGGACTGCTGCAAGGCTGGAAGGTGAACGGCGCGTACGAAATGGAAGGGTCTACGGAAGGGCTGACGCGTAAGGACGTCTGCGCATATTGGCGCGGGTCGTACGTCAGATATTTCCGCGAACACGGCATAGAACTGAAATAGCGGAAGGAGAGGTTTATGAGAAAAATCCTTATTGCCGAAGACAACACCGAGCTCAACGATATGATGCGCAACTACCTCATCAAGGCGGGGCACTCGGTCTATCAGGCTTTCAACGGCGCACAGGCGCTGGAATACGCCCGCAGTATGCAGCCCGACCTCGTGCTGCTGGACATAATGATGCCCGTCGTCGACGGATACGAAGTGTGCAAATCTTTGCGCCGCGAATACAGCATCCCCGTCATCGTTGTGTCCGCAATCGTGGGCGAGGACGAGAAACTGCGTATGTTCGAGCTGGGCGCGGACGACTATATGACAAAGCCATTCTCTTTCAAGGAAATGGTGGGCAGGGTCAACGCGCAGCTGAGGCGCTACTATGAGTTCAACACGCAGGAAAAGAGCGAGAGAGTGTACGGAAAAATGAAGATTTCTTCCACCCGTCACGAAGTCAAGGTGGACGGGGAGAGCGTGCCGCTCACTCTGAAAGAGTTCAATCTGCTCGACTTCCTCACCAAAAACGCGAACCAGATTTTCAGCAAGCAGAAACTCATCGACGTCGTGTGGGGTTACGACGACTACATCGACGAAAACACCGTCGCCGTAACGGTGGCGAGGCTCAGGGAAAAGCTCGCGAAATTCGGCATAGAAAACGTGGTCACCGTATGGGGGCTGGGTTATAAATGGCAGGATTGAGAGGCAGGAAAAATTATGTGCAAATCGCCGTCGACGCTTTGAACGACGGCGATATTTCCACGCCCATCGAACCGAGGGGGTCCGCTTCGCAGCGGAAAATCCTGCGCGCGCTGGAAAAGTTGCGTATGAAGACCCTCGAACAGCAGATTGCGCACGCGCGCGCGATTGAGCAGAACAAACTCGCAATCGCAAGCGTCGCGCACGACGTCAAGACTCCGCTCGCGCTCATTTCGGGCTATGCGGAGTGTTTGCAGGACGGGATGGACGACAAGGACTATCTCGCGCTCATTTCCGAAAAGACGGAACAGCTCAACGGACTGGTGCTCAAACTCGTCGAAACTTCCAAGCACGAAATCGACGACATTGACACCCTCAAAGAGAAAGTGGACACCCGCACCTTTCTCGGCGGAGTGCTGGACAAATACGAAACGCTGGCAAAGACGAAGAACATCACCTACAAGGTGCACCGCATTCCTTCCGCGGAAATTTATGCGGACAGAAGAGAGCTGGAACGCGTGTTTCAGAACATCATCTCCAATGCCGTGAAGTATACGGACGAGGGCGGGAGAATTGACGTTTCGTTCGAGCGGAACGGCAGATTTTTCGTCGTCAAGGTCAAGGATACGGGGCGCGGGATTGACAAAAAGAACCTGCCTTACGTCTTTGACAAATTCTTTATGGAAGAGTCGTCCAGGACGGACTCGAAAAATTCCGGGCTGGGGCTTTACGTCGCGCAGAACATAGCGCGCCGTCACGGCGGCGAGATAAAGGTGCGTTCGCGCAAAGACAAGGGCTCCACGTTCAGCGTGAGCATACCCGAACTTCCCGACGAAACCACGCCGACGCAGCGCTTCGAGGCTATGCCGAAAGGCTCGAAAGTGGCGTTGATTGCGTGTTTTTGCTTCGTTATGCCCTGGCTTTTGCGTTTTATGCGTTATTTCGAGACGCGGCGCGCGGGCACTCTCATCACGGGGGTGTGCTGTCTGGTGCTGTGGATTTTTATGTTTATGTACGACATCTGGAGCGAAATCCTCTACAACAAAATGGTCGTCGGGATGGACTGACGCACGGAGAAAACGATGTTTGAAAACGTATCCCTCGCCCCCGCGGACGGCGGCAAACAGTTTGTGAGAGTAAAGGCGGTCACGGAACATTTCCCCGGACTGAAAACTTTCACTTTCGAAGCGGACGGAGTAAAGACGCGCACTCTCGCGCCTGCGCGTGCGGGCAACTATATTTCCGTGACGGCAAATGTCGGCGGAAGCCGCGTGACAAGGGCGTATACTCTCGCTTCCTCGCCGCGCGAAGCGTCGGAGGAAGGCGTCTACATTTCGACGATTAAAAAGGCGGGCATCCTTTCGGGCTATCTGCTGGACGAAGTGAAAGAGGGCGACGTGCTGGAAGTGTCGAAGCCGGACGGAAAGTTCGTTTACGACGCGGAAAACGACGCGGCGCACGTCGTGGGCGTCGCGGGCGGTGCGGGCATCACGTCTATGCTGTCTATGGCAAAGGCGGCGGACGAGGGCAGCGAGCCGTTCACGATGACTCTGTTTTATTGCGTCAGGAATGCGTTCGAACTGCTTTTCACCGAAAAGCTCGACGCGTTGGACCCCCGCCGCGTGCAGGTGGTGTATGTTGTGGAGGAGGACACGCCCGATTTTGCGGAAAAGGGAGTGTTCACCGCCGAATTGCTCGCAAAATATACGGGCGGCAGGGAATGCACCCTGTTTGCCTGCGGGGGCGACGCCCTTTACGGACATATAGCGCGCGAGCTTGCGGGGTGCGGCAGCGTAAGGAATATGAAGTTTTCCGCAAACTCCGTCACCGACCGCGGGGATACGGAAGGCAGGGTTTTCGCTCTGCGCGTGCATATGGGCGGCAGAACTTACGACATCCCCGCCCGCGCGGGAGAAACTCTGATGGTCGCAATGGAGAGGGCGGGGCTGAAAGCGCTTTCGCAGTGCCGTGTGGGTGAATGCGGCTTCTGCCGCAGCCTTGCGCTGAGCGGCGATTTTACGACGGACCCCGCGCACGACCGCAGAAGCGTGCAAGACAAAGGGCGCGGCATAATTCACCCGTGCTGCACTTATCCCGACGGAGACGCGGAGATATCCGTGCCCGTCGACCCCGCGGAGGAGATATGAAAATTCTGTTCGTTTGTTCCAGCAACGTATGCCGCAGTCCTTATGCGGAGTTCGTTTTCAGGCGCATTGTCGCCGGCAGTCCCGTGCTTTCCGCGGCGGTGACGGACGTTTCGTCGTCCGCCGTCTTCAACAAGAGCAAGACCATCTTCCCGAAAGCCGTCGTCAGCCTGGAAAGGGAAGGCTTCAAAAAGGAAGAAATCCTCGCGTTCAAACCCTCTTTCAAATGGTGTTCGCCCGAAAAGTTCCGCGAAGCCGACGTCATCGTCGGGATGTCCAAAATGCACGGTTGGCTCACGCCTTGCAGATACCGCAAAAAGTTCGTAACGCTGTCCTATGCCGCGGAAGGGAAGTATACTCCCATCCCCGACCCATTCCTTTACAAATCGCAGGAAGAGTACGACAAGGTGATGAGCATAATAAAAGTGTATCTTGAAAAGTACGCGGCGAAACTCGAAGAAGAGCTCGCGCGTACGAAGACGGAGTGACGCTCCCGTCGGTGCGCGGTTTGCGCGCGGACGGCATCGGCATTTAACGTCCGCCCCGAAAAGCAGACGAAAGCCGCGCATTTTGCGCGGCTTTTTTATCTGTCCCCGACCCGTGGGTCGGGCACTTATTCGTTTTTGTCGGAGCGGCGTGCGCTCCGTGCCGCAGACATCCTATCTGCGGGTCGCCCAGAAGAGGGCTTCGCCGATACGTTTTGCGACTCCGCCTTTGAGTGCGGCATTTGTCTTTGCGTTCTTTTTCATGCAAAACCTCCTTTTGACCCGCGCTTGCCGCGTCGGGTTCATATTTATTTTTCGCCGATATTGTATTCTTCATTCGCTGGACGCGCATTAAAAATTTGGTTATAATATTCTCAATTATTGCCATCGTTTTTCAAAATATGCGAAAATCACGGCAACTTCGGAGGCGGAATATGCTGGCAACTTACGAATTGAACCGCGAGCGTGACGAGAGTATGTTTGTGGGAAGAGAGTGCGACAACGTGTGTCACGTCCACTTCCACCGCAAGGTCGAGGTGATGTACGTCACGGAGGGCGTCAAGAAATTTTTCGCCTCCGGCAAAGAAATGACGCTGGGCAAGGACTGCATATTTTTTGCGAACAGTTACGAAATGCACGGATACGAGGAAAGCCCCGGCAGCCGTCAGACTGTGCTCGTGTTTCCCAACCATATGCTGCGCGACTATTACGACGCCTTCGGCGACAAGCTCCTTTCGGGCTGCGTGATTGAGGACGGAGAATTCTGCCGTTCCGTGCTGCCTCATTTCGAGGCACTTGCCGCGGGAGAGGGCAATCCGCTCATCAGGCAGGCGCATTGCGATATGCTGCTGGGCAGCATTGCCGAAAAACTCGGTTATGCCGAAGGGGTGCGCGGCAGACAGGGTTTCGTGGACGAGCTTCTTGCCTATATCGGCGAACATCACACCGAGGACATCACTCTGGAAAGTATGGCGGAACACTTCGGATACAGCAGATACTATTTTTCCAGGATGTTCAACGCCGCGTTGGGGACGTCCATCACCGACTACGTTTCCGCAGTCAGGCTTATGCACGCGCTGGACATCCTGAAACGCACGGGGTGCACGGTGTCGGAGGCGGCGATGGAGAGCGGATTTTCCTCTCTGCCCACATTCTACCGCGTGCTGAAAAAGAATTACAGCTACAAGGCGGTCAAAGATTTGCTGTGAGCGGACGCGCGTTCGCTTTACATTTTCCGACGTGAAGAGTAAAATTTCTGACTATGGTAATAGATTTTCACACTCACATTTTCAACGACGAGCTCGCGCCCAAGGCTCGCGCGGCTCTGCTCAAAAACTCGCACAACGCATATCGGCATTGCACGGATATGACGCGCGGAGGGCTGCTTTCCTATATGGACGCGCACGGCATAGACAAGAGCGTCGTGCTTTCGATTGCGACAAAACCCGCGCAGACCGAAAAGATAAACGCCTGGGCGGCGTCCGTAAACGACGACAGGCTCATCGCTTTCGGCAGCGTCTATCCTCTCGGCGACAACTGGAAAAAGGACATCGACGCCGTCGTGTCGTACGGACTTAAAGGGATAAAACTTCATCCCGAATATCAGAATTTCGACGTGGACGACGAAAGGGTTTTCCCTCTTTACGACTATGCGTTCTCGAAAGGATTGATTGTCCTGTGGCACGCGGGTTACGACCCCATAGGCACTCCTCCTTACAGGAGCAATCCGCGCAGGTTTGCCGCGCTTGCCGACAGGTTCGACGGCGCGAAAATGGTCGTGGCGCACCTCGGCGGACAGGAACAATGGGTGGAAGTCGCAGAATTCCTCGCGGGGAAAAACGTGTGGATGGACACCTCTATGGCGACGCAATACTGTCCGAAAGACCTCTTCGAGTTCATCGTGAAAAAACACGGGGCAGACAGGGTGGTCTTTGCCTCCGATTCTCCGTGGAGCGACACCGCGGAAGCGGCGGAAATGATAAGAAACTGCGATTTCACTCCCGAAGACAAGGAAAAAATACTTCACGGCACGGCGGAAAAACTGCTCGGGCTGTGAAACGTGCCGAGCAGGAATAAGCGCGGCTCGCCGAGGTAAAATAAGTGTATGAGCTTTTACGACAAAGTGTATGAGCAGGTGTGCAAAATCCCGAAGGGAAAGGTGGCGACTTACGGGCAGATAGCCGTGATGTGCGGCTCGCCGAAAGCGTCGCGTGCGGTTGGCTATGCGTTGCATTTCAATCCGCGCCCCGGCGTCATTCCCTGTCACAGGGTCGTCAACCGCTTCGGAGGACTTGCGCCCGCGTTTGCTTTCGGCGGCAGAGAGGTTCAGGCGGATTTGCTCAGAAGGGAAGGCGTGGAAGTCGCGCAAGATTACACGGTAGACCTCGGCAAATACCGCTTTGACGGCGACTGAAAGCATTTCGCGATACGGAGCGGCATTATCGCACCATAATTATACAGACGGCTTATTTTGTCTTTTATCGCCTATTGAAATGACGGAAAATAAGTTGTAAAATAAAGGCACAGGCGGAGAAACCGGTCGCATCGGGTGCGGCAGACGGAACTTCCGCCCACAGTCATTTGCGCCGAGGCCGAACGGATTCCGCGGATTACGGAAAAATTATCGGCAGACGCAAATGACCGCAGAATGTTCCGCTTCCCTGTAAGGGAAGCGTTTTTATCTGAAAAACCGCGCTTTGAAGCGCGGTTTTCCTTATTGTCCGATATAAAGCCGCGTCACGAAAGCCGTGTCGCGGAAAATGCGGGGCTGTGTCGCCGTGCGGTCAGGGAGCGGGATGCTCCGCGAACCAGTCCGCCCTGTTTATCGTCAGCCTTTCTTCGCCTGTGCCGTAAGAGTATGCCACCGTGGTGTGGGTGTCGCCGGAGTTCAGTTCCAGCTGAGTGATGGCGTCGTTCGCTGCCGTAACGGAAATCGTGCCCGTGCTGCCGCGTTCGTTGTCATAGGAAAGAGAGTAGACCGTGCGGGTGAGGTTGCCGTCGCTGAGATAGCGCGTGCCGGTCTGTTCGCTGATGATGTAGGACGAACTCGCGGAGATGACGTTGTCGAGCAGAGTAATTGTCTCGGCGTGGCCTATCTGCGACAGAACCGCGCTGTAAGTGAGGTTGCCGTCAAGCTGGGAATACGCATCGAAAGTGCTTTCGGACGGTGCGGAAGCGCCGTTTTCGTAGACCGCATGGGCGTAGTTGGAGGAATTGGCGTATATGACTTCCCGCGTCACGCTGCCGTCCGCCGCGGTGGTGGTGATTTCAGCCTGCAACGCGCCGTTGGAGTAAATAGTCACTGTTTTAGTTGTGCGCACCGTGCCGCCGGAAGTTTCCGTTTCGGTGTTGACTTCCGCCGTAAACGACGTCGAATTGCGGGTGGAGGAAACCATCGTGCGGAGCTGTGCTATGTCGTCCGAGGTCATTTCGAAGGTTTCGGTGGTGTCCTTGTCGCAGGCGACGAGGATGAATGCGAAGCTCACGACGAGCGCGGCTGTCAGCAAAACATATAACGCTTTTCTCATATTTCTCCTTACGGAACTCATTCGGGAGCTCCTTCTCTGTCGAATATTTCGGTCGCTTCGAGGGCGATGTCCAGCCCGAGTGCGAAAGTCTTCCTGTCCATATTGTCCGCCGTATCTTTGACGTTGTGGTAATAATCCGCGGGCGTGGGGTCCATCCCCGCAAGACAGGTTGCGCGCAGCCCTTCTTTTGTCACCGCGGCGGCGTCGGACGCGCCGAAGAACACGGAGAAGTGTTTCAGCGGTCTGCCGCAGGCGGCGGACGCTTTGTCGAGCAGTTTTACTGCTCCGGCGTCGTGGGCGACTGTGCCCGTGAGGTCGCGGTTGTAGATGTTGAGGTGGTCCCAGTCGCGCAAAGTTTCAAGACCGACGAACACCGTTTCCGTGCCGTCGTTCATAATTTCGCGTTTATGCTTGCGCGCCCACGCGAAAGCTCCGCGCAGACCCGCTTCTTCCGAACCCGTGAGCAGCACCGCGACTTCCGTGTTTTCGAAGCGCACCCCGCTTTCTTTCAGGCATTTGAGCACCGCGACGGAGGCGAGCACGCCCGTGAGGTTGTCGTTCGCGCCGGGCACCACCACTTTGAAAGTGCAGAAGAACCAGAGCAGGACGTAAAACGGAATGAACACCGAAGTCAGCACGAGGCTCCATACGGGAGTCACACCGCGGGCAAGGTTGGCAATGACGAGCGCGACGGAGGCGAGCACGCCTATCACGCAAAGCGCGATTACCGCTATCATAAACGCGGGCTTTATTTTCATAAGAGTCCATTCGTAAGCGGAGTCGCAATGGCCGGAAAAGATTATGCGCCGTTTCGTTTCGCCGCTGCTGTGATACTTCGCGTACACGTTGGACGACATCGTCTTCGGAAGCAGAGGGTCGATGAAAGGCTTGTACATCAGAAACTCCGCCACGGTGACGAGCAGAGCGAGCGCGCAAAGGAATATCGTCACGGCGTGGCAGACAATCTGCGCCGTGCCGCCCGCAAAATATGCTGCGAATTGCAGCGCCGCCGCCAGCACTAGCATAACGGACACGATTTTGGTGAAGCCGACAAGCCCGTGGCGGGAAACTCTGAAATCCTCGATTTCCGCTTCGTCCGCCCAGCCGTTGGAGAGCAGCTCGTTTTTCAGCCACTCCTGCGCTTTGCGTTCGTTGGGCATACCGGATTCGCGGGGACCTATCTCCTCGCAGATGTATTTGATGGAGTTCAGGCTGTAATCCACCGCCGCGTCGCGGGTTTCCTTCGATATTCTCATCAGACTCCGTCCATTATATGTGCACGGACGCGCATTGGTGCGCGGCACGCGGCACATAATAATCATTTAATAATAGACAATATAGCACATAATCCGTCTGTTTTCAACCGATTTCGCAAAATAGGCTCCCTGCCGCAATGCCGTGAAATGAAAATCGCGTGTATCATAACAGACTCGTGTATTTTATCTTGACATATTCGGCTTCTTTGTGGGATAATATGCAAAATGCTAAAAAGGGAAGGCGCAGATATGGAATACAAGGAAGACCTCCGCATAGTACGCACAAGAAAACTGCTCAGTTCCACGCTGCTGGATATGATGGAAGAGAGCTCCATAGAGAAAATCAGCGTCATAGACCTGTGCAAGCGCGCAATGGTCAACCGCGCCACGTTTTACGCGCATTTCGAAGATAAATACCATCTGCTGTCGTTTGCCTTGGAAGAGCTGAAAGACGCGGTCTATACGAGTTTTACGAAGGAGGTTCCCGCCGCGTCCCCGAAAGAACTTTTCCGCAAACTTGTCATAATGGCGGTGGAGTTTCTTTCCGACAAGCACAACCATCTCGCGAGGATAGTGGAGCACAACCGCAACGAGAAGGTCGTGCACACTCTCACGGATTCGCTCGCGCAGTCCATACGCTATCAGCTCGGGAAATTCAAGAACACGCACCCGTCGATAGTCCCGCCTCAGATGACGGCAATATGCTATGCCGGCGCGCTCGTCAACCTGCTCATATGGCTGCTCGACAACCCCGCCGTGCTGGAAGACAAGGAAGTCGAGAAGTATCTCGACGCGCTTATAGAAGAAAACCTTAAATGACGCAATTTGCGGTTTATCGGACGGAAATCGAAATTAAAACCTGTATTTTGAATTTTTACGGAGGGAATCAATGAGTCTTTTGCTCAGAGGCGGCAGGGTCGCCGATGGTGAAACGCGCGAAGTTTTCGAGGCGGACGTGCTTGTCGCGGACGGGGTAATCCGGGCCGTGGGAAAAGGGCTTGCCGCGGACGGCGCGGAAGTGATTGACTGCACGGGGCTGATAATCGCCGCTGGCTTTGCGGACGCGCACGTTCATATAGAGTCGAGTATGGTGCTCCCCGAAGCCTTCGGCGAGGCGATACTTCCTTTCGGGACCACGGTCATCATTGCCGACCCTCACGAAGTCGTCAACGTCGCGGGGGCGGCGGGGCTCCGCCTGTTTATGGGGGAGTGCGCGAAATCTCCCGCCGACGTTTTCGTCTGTCTGCCGTCGGGAGTGCCCGCGACAGAACTCGACACCAACGGGGCGGGGAGGTTTTTGGCAGAGGATATGAAAGAATTCCTTTCCGACCCGCGCGTCGTGGGGCTCGGTGAGGTTATGCGCTTCCGCGACGCGGCGGAAGGAAAGCCCGAGATGGCGGAAAAGATTGCGCTGTTCCGCGGCAAAACGGTGGACGGGCACACATCCGGTATGCCCGAATCGATGCTCGACGCCTATGTCGCGGCGGGCGTGACCAACGACCACGAGTGCGCCTCGAAAGAGGCGATGTTCGCGCGCTACGACCGCGGGATGAACATCTACATCCGCGAAGGCAGCGCGGCGCGCAATGCGTCCGATTTGCTCGACGGAGTGAAGGAAAGAGGGCTTGACATCTCCCGTTTCGCATTCTGCACGGACGACAAACATCTTGCGACGATAGCGAAAGAGGGTCACATCTCCTACATCGCGCGGATGGCGCGTGCGAAAGGCTTCGGATGGGGAGAAATCGCCTGTATGTCATCGTACAATCCCTGCCGCTATTACGGTCTTTCCGACCGCGGCAACGTGCGGGCGGGACTGCGCGCGGATATTGTGGCGGTGAGCGAAGACGGCAGCCGCGCGCACTATGTCGTCAAGGACGGCAAACTTGCGGCGGTCGACCAAAAACTTGTGTTTAACCGTGAAAAACATAGTGATAAACATTGCGTTTTTGAAAATTCCGTACACCTGCGTGAATTTTCGGCAAAGGATTTCGAAGTCCCCGACAGGTTGAAAAACGTGGCGGTCGGGCTTGTGGACGGGCAGCTTCTCACGGAAAAAGTTCCGTTGCGCGGGGAGGAAGAGGGGCTGAACTTGCTCGCGACCGCCGAACGGCACGGCAAGAACGGAAATCTTTCCGTCTGTCTGCTCAAAGGATACGGAATACGCGGCGGAGCGGTGGCGACAAGCGTATCGCACGACTCCCACAACGCCGTGTGCGCGGGGGACAACGGGGCGGATATGGCCGTTGCGCTCAACCGCCTGCGCGAAATCGGCGGCGGCTATGTAGTCGTGGGGCGCGGCAAAATAGCGGGCGAACTCCCTATGCCCGCGTTCGGGCTTATGGCGCTCGGCGGCGCGGACGAAACGGCGGCGGAGATAGACGCCTTGGAGCGCACCGCGCATTCGATGGGGGTCAACCCGCGGGTGGACGCTTTCACCACGCTGTCCTTTGTCGCGCTTCCCGTCATACCCCGTCTGCGGCTGCTGGACACGGGGCTTTACGACACGGAAGAGGAAAAGTTTTTGTAAAGACGCGGCACGGCGCGGAAACGCTCTTTGCCGCATTGCATTCGTCCTTACATCTCAAAACAACGAAAAAAACCGCACCTTTCGGTGCGGTTTTCGGTATTCTGCGGTGAGGTTCAGTGTTTGAGGCGGTCGACGTTTTTGAAGGCGCCGGCGACGATGACGTGGTCGTCTTCGCGGAAGATGTAGTCGCCTGAGGCGAGGACGACGGAAGAGTCGCTCTTTTTGACGGCAAGGACGTTGATGCCGTATTCCTTGCGCACATTGGCTTTGACGACGTCTTTGCCCACCCATTCGCGGGGGACTTTGATTTCGAACACGCCGTAATCCGCGCCGAGTTTGATGAAGTCGAAGATGTTGTCGGCATTGAAGCGGATGGCGGTTTTGTAGGCGAGGTCCATTTCGGGGTAGACGACTTCGTCCGCGCCGTTGCGGAGCAGGAATTTGCTCTGGATTTCGCTGCCGGATTTGGACACGACGTATTTTGCGCCCATATCTTTGAGCAGCGACGTCACTTCGAGGGAGGACTGGAAACTTTCGCCCATTGTGACGAAACAGATGTCGAAGTTGTTGACGCCTATTTCTTCCAGCACTTCTTCGCGGCTGCAATCGCCGATTATGGCGTCCGTGAAGTAATGGGAGAGGCGGTTGACGGTGTCCTCGTTCTTGTCCGCAATCATAACCTGATTGCCGAGTTCCGCAAGCCTGCGGGCGAGGTAGGTGCCGAACCTGCCCATACCGATGACCAGCACTGATTTCATAATTACTCCTTTGCCGCGCGGCGCGGCGTGTCACCCGATGAGTATCTTTTCCGTCGGGCGTTTTGTGGTGGGCTGTACTTTGCTTGCCATCATAGCGGAAGCAAGCGTGAGCACGCCCAGTCTTCCTGCGAACATAAGCAGGGTGATGATGAATTTGGACGCCGTGGTGAGCAGGGGGGTTATCCCGGTCGTCAGTCCCACGGTCGCGATTGCGGACACGCACTCGAAAGACACGTCGCGGAGAGTAATCTCCGGAGGTTCTATCGCGCAGATGACGAGCGTCGCGGTCAGCACGAAGAGGAGATAGATGGTGAACAGCGACATCGCCTGTTTGACCAGCGACAGGTCGAGAGCGCGTTTGCCGATGACGATGTCCTTATGTCCGCGGACGGAAGAGTAGAGCCCGAAGAGGATGACGACCATAGTCGTGACCTTGACGCCGCCCGCGGTGGAACCGCTGTTGCCGCCTATGAACATCAGTATTTGCATAAGCAGAATACTGCTGTCCGAAAGTTCCGAAAGAGTGACGGTGTTAAAGCCCGCCGTCCTCGGCGTGACCGCCTGGAAGAGGCAGATGAGAAAACTTTCGCCGGCGCTCTTTCCTTCCAGCACGCTGCCGCCGTGTTCGAACGCAAAGAGCAGCAGCGCGGGCACGAACACCAGCAGAAGCGTCGCCCACAGCACTATGCGGGTGTGCAGGCGGTACTGCCTGTAACGGAAACGCTTGTCCCAGATGTCGCTCCAAACGACATAGCCCATACCGCCGATGAGGATGAGGGCGCATATCGTCAGGTTGACCGCGATATCGTCGCTGTAAGAGGTGAGGGAAGCGAACGGAGTCCCGTTGACGCCCATCAGGTCGAAGCCCGCGTTGCAGAACGCGGAGATGGAGTGGAAGAATGCGAACCACACCCCCTGCGCGCCGAAGTCGGGCACGAAACTTATCATCAGCAGACACGCGCCGACCAGCTCCACAGAGAAGGTGAATATGAGTATTCTTTTGATGAGCCGCAGCACGCCGCCTTTGCCGAAAGTGCCCGCGGACTGCGCAATGAGCGTGCGTTCGAACAGCCCTATGCGTCTGCCCAGCGCAAAAGAGAACAGCGTGACGAAGGTCATAAAACCGAGTCCGCCTATCTGTATGAGCAGGATTATGACAATCTGTCCGAAAGTCGTCCAATGCAGATAGGTGTCCACGGTGATGAGCCCCGTCACGCAGGTCGCCGACGTGGAAACGAGAAGGGAGTCGATGTAGGGAGTCCATTCCCCGTTCTTTGCCGAGATGGGCAAGGACAAAAAGAAACTCCCCACCAAAATGATAGCGAGATACCCAAGAACGAGAATCTGCATGGTGGAGGGTTTCCAATTAAGTTTGCGCCGTGTCGGTTTGTCGTCGACGCGTATGGTTTGGGATTCTGTCATACAGTAAGCGGAAATGTATTCCGTAAGTCATTCTATCATAATTATGCGCAATGTCCAACACATTCGCATAAATGTGCAGAATTACATTCCGTCATTCCGTCTTTGCCGCTTCGTCTTTGTCCGCTTCGGGGGAGGCGGCGTTGAGTGCGCGGAGCAAATCGCGTATCTCGCGCAGGATGTCGTCCGTGGTTTCGGGAGCGTTCGCCGCGGCTTCCGCTTCCGCTTTTGCCTGTTCCTCTTCGGCGCGTGCGGCGAGGATGGCTTTTATCTCCTTGCGGGTCTTGCCCTCTTTGCGGAGAGTTTCCGCCTCTTCGGAGGAGAGCAAATCGAGCTCGCCCTTGACGGAGCCGAACCCTTTCTGCACGGAGGTGACCGCTTTCAGAATGAAGAAGAGCACCAGCGCGGTGAGCAGGAAGGTGATGACCGCCATTATGAACGCACCCCAGTCGATGTATATCGACTTTGACATATCGATGAGAGAGGGGTCGAAGCTGCCCGAAAGGATTGTGCCGTCGGCGTCCTTGTAAACCAGCATAGTCACAAGCCCGGACACTCCGTCGCCGATGGGTATCGCATTGATGAGAGGTTTGAGAATGCTGTTGACCAGCGCGTTGACGATGGCGGTGAATGCAGCGCCGATAATCATACCTACCGCAAGTCCCATGACATTGCCGCGGGTGATGAATTCTTTGAACTCTTTGAGTATTTTGGGTGATTTCAGTTTTTTCATCCGTATATCCTCCGTTTGCGCATTCCGTGCGTAACAGCCTGCGCGCGCAAGCCCTTATACGCGCGCGGACTTTTTGCATTATATATCAATACGCGCGCCCGCGCAACCGTTAAGAGATATTTTCCGCCTTGCGGACGGGCGGGGAAGCGCGGCCGCAACGGGCGGAAAGGCGCGGGTATTAAAGCAAATTTGCGTTTTCCGTGCTTGACAACGGTGCGGCGCGGTGCTAGTATGAATGCGCTAGGGGTGCCGAAAGGCTGAGATTATACCCTTCAACTTGTGAGATAATCCTCGCGTAAGGAAGCAGACGAGCTTTATTCCTTTTGTTGAACACCCCGGCATACGTCGGGGTCTTTTGTTGCACCGAAAGCCGCGGCGGACAGAGTTTCGGACCGAAATTGCGGACGGAACTACTCATACAGGTAAAATCGGTTCCGTGCAAGCGGAATTTTTGCGGAGGATTAAAAAATGTTCAACTTTTTGCTTGCGGCAGAAGAACCTACGCCCGACGAGATAATCGCGGGTGCGGGGCAAGCCGTGCAGGACGCGGTCGACACAAAAATCGCGGACGCTATCGACAGCCTGTTCAAAGGGCTGACTTCCGACCTCGGATTTGCCATCCTTTATACGGTGGTCGCACTTGCCGTGCTCGGACTCGCGGTTGCGCTGCTCTTGTACCGTTTCAGACGCGACAGATTGAAAGACTATGCAAAAGTCTGTTTCGGCGTTATCGCGGGGCTTGCCATTATGGCTACGGTATTTATGGCCGCTATCGAATTTTATCAGATTAACAACTACGAAGGCGGCGCGCCTGACGCTACGTTCAAACCGATTCTTGCATTTGTGTGCGTAGCAATCGGCGGCGGATGTCTGATGGGCATAGCTTCCTTCTTCAATAAGTTTGCGGTGAAGGTCAGCGCCGTTATCACGGGCGCGGGATTGCTCGGTGCATTCATCGCCGCAATGGTGCTGATGAGCCAAAACTACAACGAAAATTATTCCGACCGCTATGCTCCGGATATGTCCGAGGTCGGACTGATAGTTTCGGTTGTCATAGGCATTCTCATTCTGATAGCGATTTTCGTGTTGGGAAAGAAGAGAGAAGTGAACAATACGCGCGCCATAGTTTACGGCGCAATCGCAATCGCAATGTCCTTCGCGCTCTCTTATGCGCGCTTCATACATCTGCCGCAGGGCGGGTCGGTGACATTCGCAAGCCTGCTGCCGCTTATGATTTACTGCTGTATGTTCGGCACGCGCCGCGGTGTGGTGGTCTGCTTGATTTACGGATTTCTGCAAGCGTTGCAGGACACTTATATCATCCATCCGCTGCAATTCCTGCTCGATTATCCGCTTGCATTCGGTGTAATTTCCGCAAGTGGCATTTTCTTTGAGCGTACCCCTCTCAGAAAGAACAAGTTGGCGGCATTCATCGTGGGTGCGATAGTTGCGGTCGTGCTCCGCTATGTCTGTCACATCTGTTCCGGCACGTTCGCTTTCGGCGCAGATGCCCCTGCCACTTACAGCTCGTTCTTTGCTTACAGCGTGGCGTACAACTCTTTTACCATCGTCGACCTTGCCATCGACCTGGCGGCGGGTATTCTGCTGTTTGCTTCCCGTGCTTTCCGCAGGCAGATGGACCTTGCCGTGCAGCCTGCCGCGGGCGTCGAGGACGACTACTCGGACGAGAACGAAGAAAACAACGACTGACCTCCGCGCCGCATATTGCGGCGACGGGTCGGAGCAGAGTTTTATGCACCTGCATTTTTCCTTGGCAAAAGACGCCGTTTGCTCGGCGTCTTTTGCTTTCGGACTTTTTCAATTCGTTTGCGGGTGTTATCTGAAACAAAGGTCGCGGATGAAAAACACCGTGCCCGCAAGCAGACGGAATGATATGTGCGGGGCGGTCGCCACGTTGGACACTCCGCGTGTGTCGGTCGGAGTGAGGGTGAGGTTTTCCAGAGGATACTCCACGCCGCGTGCTTCCGTCACGGTGGCGGGGCCGCCGTGCGGCAGGATGGAGAAAGTTTCGCCCTCATCCAGGTCGAAGGAAAAGTGCGGGTCGAGCGCGGTGCTGACGCCGTAAATCTCGGCGTCGTCGTCGAGGGAGCGCACCCGCATTCCGAGTTTCATTGCGAGCGCCATCACGGCAAGATTGCCGAGGAAGTGGTCGTAACGCCCGCCCGTCACCCCGTACAGAGTGACGGCGTCCGCACCGAGTTCCTTTGCGAAATAGACGGCGGATTCCCCGTCCGTGAAGTTTTTGTGCGAGTCGTGGCGGAGCAGGGGAATGCCCTCGGGGGCGGAAGAGAGAGAGTCGAGGTCGCCGACGAGATAGTCGGGACGTACGGGACAGAGGCGGTAACCACCGTCCGCGCAGATGATTTTGTCGGCGGCTATTTCCCGTGTTACGGGAATGCCGGAATTGAGCACTATTGCGATTTCCATTGTTTTCGTTAAGCGGTTCGGGCGTACTGCGCCCGTCTGACGGAGCGCCGCACGACGGCGGTCAGTCGCACTCCCATTTGTCCGTGGCGGGGTCGGTGTCGTCGTATATTACGGTGAGCTTTTCCGCGCCGCTCACGGCGTTTATGCAGGCGCGTTCGGCGGCGTATGCGGCGGCGGTCTGCAAGAGCATAAGGTTGAGGACGGGACGATGCCCCGACGCAAGACAGAACATAGTGTCGCCGTCGTAATCGGTATGCACGGGGCGTATGGCACGGGCAAGTCCGTCGTGGGACGCCGCGGCAAGTTTGCCCGCCCCGACTTTGTCCGTTTTCGCATCCGTGAGGATGCAGCCTATCGTGGTGTTGGTGCCCATAAAGAGTTTCATTATCCCGCCCGACACGATGTGTTTTTCCGTGTCGAGGAAAGTGCCGTCGTTTGCCTTTGCGCCCGCGACGATTCTGCCCGTTTCGGGGTCGAAGACGTCGCCGAGCGCGTTGACGGCAACTATCGCCGTCACCGTCGCTCCCGCGACTTTGACGGTGTACGCGCCGACGCCGGATTTGCAGGCGTATTTCATCCCGCGAATCTTGCCGACGGTCGCGCCGCGCCCCGCGCCGTATTGTCCCAAAAATGGTGTTTTGCCTGCATTTTTGCACGCTTCAAACCCCATTTTTGCGTCGGGATAGATGATTTCCTTTTGGTTGAGGTCATACAGCACCGCTCCCGAAACTATGGGGACGGTCTTGCCCATAGTCTTGTATCCGACGCCCTCCGAGGCGAGGTATTCGGCGACGCCCGTCATAGAGGCAAGTCCGTACGCGGAGCCGCCCGAAAGCACGACGGCATTGACCTTGTCCATCATCTTTTCGGGACGGAGCAGGTCGGTTTCGCGGGTGCCTGGCGCTCCGCCGCGGCAGTCCGCGCCGCCTGTCGCGCCCTTTCGGGAAAGTATTACGGTCACGCCAGTGAACTCGTTCTGGGCGCAGCCGATTGAAAAGCCTTTGGGTATTGTCACGTTCATAATTTATCTCCGTTGCGGGCATACGAAGTATGCTCGGCATTTATGGTCTGACATCAGCCGCTCCGACGGAAACGGAACGCAAAGTAAACGCCGACCGCAAAACTCCGACGGAAACGGAGCGCGAAGTAAACGCCGAAGGCGTCAGCGCATACGTTTCATATGAGGCAGGGCGTACTCGAAAAATTCTCTGTACGCGTCGCACTTGTCCAGGTCAATCCGTTCGCGTTTGCAGCCCCCGCCGCAGAGTCGGAGATATTTGCACTCGCCACATTTTTCGGGGCGCACCAGCGATTCGGCGATGAAATCCGTTGCCGCGGGAGTTTTTTCCATCTCCGCGAAGTCCGTTTCGTTTATGTTGCCGAGGCAGTATTCGTCCAGGCAGTAGAAGTCGCAGGGATACACCGCGCCGTCGCCTTCCACCACGAACTGCCGCGAACAGCCGCCGTTCATTCCGCACTGTTCGGCGCGCCCGAAGTTGGCAAGCCTGACGAAGTTGTCGAACTGCCGCACGGAAGTGTAGCGGCCGTCAATCATATCCTTCATATACAGAGAGAACGCCTTTTTCAAAAATCCGAGATAGGCTTCCGACGTCAGCGCCCATTCTTCCGACCCGTCGTCCGACTGCGCGCCGCGGTGCAGGGGACGGAGCACGGGGATGAATTGCAGATGGCGGAATTTGCTGCGCCTGAAAAAGGCGTATATTCTTTCTATGCGTTCCGCGACGGGGCGGGTGAGCACGCAGAGCACGTTGAATTCGACGCGGTTTTTCTGCAACAGTCTGGCGGCGGCGCATACCCTGTCGAAAGTTTCCGCGCCCTCCGCGTCCACGCGGTAGGCGTTGGCGATGCGGTCGCCGTCCAGCGACAGCCCGACCAGCCAGCCGAAGCGGGCAAACATTCTGCACCATTCTTCGTCGAGCAGGGTGCCGTTGGTCTGCACTCCCACGCTCACGGGAGAGCGCGCGGTGTTGAGGGTGCGGATGAGTCTTTCCGCGGTCAGGAAAAATTCCTTGCCCGCAAGCAGAGGTTCGCCGCCCTGAAAAGAGAGGGCGACGTGCCCGCCGTCCGCATAGGCGAACGCTTTGCGCAGGGCGGTTTCCAGCGTGTCCGTGCTCATCATACCGTGGGAGGGCATCTCCCTGTTTTCGGCGACGGAGTGGTAGAAACAGTAGCGGCACCGCATATTGCAGAGGGAAGACGCGGGTTTGAACATCACCGAAATCGGGGGCATATCAGATTATCCCCCTGCGGTTGGTTTTCATTTCCTGCCTGAACGCTTCGAGCGCGGCGGCGAGTTTGTCCGCGACTTCGGGATACACCATCGACACGTTGTATCCTTCTATCGGGTCGGTGTCGAGATTGAAGAGATAGTTGTTGTAATACTGGTCTATGAAGGCGGAGTTTTCCGTCTGCACGCGGTCGAAATACTTGAAGTCGTAATATTCCGTGCCGTTTTCCGTCTCCACGGGGACTTTGACGAGCTGCACCGCCTGAGCCTTGCCCTTTTTCTGATAAAAGAGCGCTTCGTGCACGGACGCGTCGGGGTCGGTTTCCCCTTTCCAGAGCGCGGAGAGGTCGGCGCCGTCCGTTATCCTGTCGGAGGGAAGATACACCGAGCCGTCGTCGTTTTTTATGCCGCAGAGCGAGAGCACCGTCGTGAAAACGTCGAAGTTCATTGAAGAGGACGTGACGCGGAGCGTCGGGGACGTGCGGCTTGTGCCGTCCGTTTCCGTCACGGTGACAGAGGAATTCGCGCTGCCGCCCACGCCGCCCGCGGGATAACTCGCTATGCAGGGCACTTTCATACCGCCTTCGAACGTGGTGTTCTTTCTGCCGCGCAGCGCGCCCGCCGCGCCCTCTCTTCCGGGCCCGTTGTCGGAGGTGAATATCACTATCGTGTTGTCGTAAAGCGTGCCGCCGTTCCTCGCGTCGGGAGTGGTTTTGAGATAATCGAGTATTCTGCCAAGCTCTCTGTCGAACTCTTCTATGCAGTCGATGTAGCTGTCGTCGGAAGTGTCCCCCTTTCCGCCGCCGTTGTTGTCGGAGAATATGGGGTAGTGCGGCCACGGGGAGGTGTAGAACGCGCAGAACGGATTGCCGCTTTCCGCGGACGAGGAAAGGAAGCCGAGCACTTCGTCCGTGAAAAGCCGCGTGCTTTCGGACTGGTCGAGATTTTCCGCGTGGGAGCGCACTTCTTCGTGCGACGCGCCGCCCGGATATCCGCCGCCCGTATCGCGCACCCAGTTGTAAGGGGTCATATCGTTGACGTAGTAGCTGCCGTAAAAGTAATCGAAGCCCTGTTCGGTCGGGAGATATTCGCCGTAATCGCCGAGGTTCCATTTGCCTATGCACGCCGTGTCGTAGCCCGCCGCCTGCAACACTTCCGCAAACGTGATTTCGTCGCCGAGTATGCCGTCCACGTTGTAGAGGAACTGGTAAGGGTTGAGAAAGTGCGTGGGGGACCAGGGGGTGCTTTCCACGGTGGTGGGGAAGACGACGTTGTCGAGATATCCGCGCGAGGAGTATCTGCCCGTGAGCATAGAGAAACGTGAGGGGGAACACACGGGGGACGCGGCGTAGAAATTTTCCATTATCACGCCGTTTTCGGCGATGGAGTCGATGTTGGGGGTGTTTATCGTGGGCGTTTTGCCCGTGAGATAGCTGTAAGCGGAGATGTCCGCATACGCCATATCGTCCATAAGCACTATGAGCACGTTGGGAGAGGCGCCGCGCTTTGCGGAAGCGACGGAAGAAAGATAAGAGTCGTGTCCTTCCCACATCCTGTCCACCGCGGGGCGGGCGCGCAGGTTCATAAAGAGCGCGTATATGCCCGTCGTGGCAATCATAAGCGCGAGGGTGACGAACGCCGCGGCTTTGAGCGCCTTGCCTTTGAAGACTTTGCGGAGAAACACGAACGCGACGGCGAGCAGCACGGGTCCTGCGATAAGCACGAGGTTCCACCACAGCCGCTTGCCGAAAGAGTCCGCTCCCCAAATGAGAAAGTAGAGGAAAGTGCCGCCGTATATGACGAGGAAGGACACCCAGAGATAAAGACCCGCGGGTCTGTCCTTTGCGGTGCGGACGACGAATGCGACAGACGCGACGAGGCTCAGCACCAGCCCGACGAGGGGGAAGAAATTGAACCCCAACGCGAGCATCGTGAGCATAAACACGCAGCAAAGCACCAGCCATACTGTGCCGAACACGTCTTTTCCGCGCGGTATTGCCCCCGTCGCGGCAGGTGAAGCCGTGCCTTTCCCGCCGTCGTTTGCGGCGTCGGACGCGTCGGTTTCGGCGTGTGCCGCCGCGGCGTCTAATTCGCGTTCTTTTTCCGAAGTCATATTTTCTCCACGGGTTGCGCCGTTTCGCGGGCGCGACAAGGCGTATGTAAACATACGTTAAACAAATTATACCTTTTTCCCGCCGATTTTGCAACAGCCTTTCCCGCGGCAGGTTGATTTCGGGGCGCAATGTGGTATAATTCCCGTATAGTACACGCAAAAGAGGCGCATATGCAGGAATTCTGGCAGGGTATAGCGGACTTTTTCAAAAACGCGGGGCTGAACATCCTTTACGGCATAATCATCCTCATCGTGGGGCTGATAATCGTCAGGCTCATCAAAGCGGTGCTGAAACGCATACTTCGCCGCGCCAAGCGCGACGAGGCGATGTCGAGTTTCATAGTGTCGCTGGTGAACATCATCCTCGAAATCGTCGTCCTCATCACCGCGCTTGCGACGATGGGCATAAACACGGCGTCAATCATCGCGGTCATCGGCACCTGCGGCGTGGCGATAGGGCTTGCGCTCAAAGACAGTCTGGGCAATATCGCGAGCGGGATTATGATAATTTTCAACAAGCCGTTCAAAAAGGACGACTACGTCAATCTCGCGGGCGAAGAGGGCAGGATAACGCAGATAAACCTTTTCAACACCACCCTTATGACGGACGACGACACGGTGATTATCGTCCCGAATTCCGAGGCGGTGAACAACCCCATAATCAATTACGAGGGATGCAAATACCGCCGCGTCGTGGTGGATATCGCGGTGGACAAAGGCAGCGACGTCGCCGAGGTGCGCGAAATCGTTTCGCGCGTGGCGGAGGCGGAGCCTCTTTTGGCAAAAGACGAGGATTACAGCGTCGTTATGAACGGTCAGGATAACAGTTGCGTCAAGATGCAGCTGAAATGCTTCACCGCGACGGCGGACTACTGGACGGTGAAATACCGTATGACGGAGGCGGTTTACAACGCGCTGAAAGACGAGGGCTACCTCACCCCGAACTTGCAGGTGGACGTGCACGAGGGCAGGCGCCCCGACCCGATTCTTCTCACCAAGAAGAGCAAGAAAGAGGTTATCCCGAAAGAAAAAGAATAAACGGAAAAGAAAAAACAGGACGCGTCGGCGTCCTGTTATTCCGCTATGGCGTCAAGCGCCCGCGGTCTTCCCCTTTTACGGCAAGAGGCCGGAGATGCGGGAGCAAATCCGCCTGCACGCCGGGAATTCGTTTCACACTTCCGTGAACTCATTGTTGGAGCAGGAAGGGCAGGGAGGCAGTTTGTCGTATTCGCCGACGCTCACCTCGGTGTGGCAGTTGGTGCAGCTGTATGTGCCTCTGCCGGGTTTTTCTCCCGTTTTGCAAACGTGCTTCATAGTTTCACCTCCTCGGTTTTTCGTTATTATGTCCCGTACAGGGCGCGCAATGCGCCGTACGGGGTGTAAAAAAACGGAAAAGGAGAGGCGGGCATCCCTTTCGTTTTGTTGCGTTCGCGCGTGCGATGTGATATTATTGTGAAATAATTCGGGCGGGCGCGCCGCGCAGAGCGCGCATACGCGGAAAGGAGAGAGTATGACGCGTGCCGAAAAGGCGGAAGAGTTGTTTTTCAGCGGTTACACCTGTGCGCAGTCCGTGGTGCTGGCGTTCGCCGACCTGACGGGGGTTGACCGCGAGGTGCTCGAAAGGCTGTCCGCGCCCTTCGGCGGCGGAATGGGCAGACTGCGGGAAGTGTGCGGCGCGGTGAGCGGGATGGCAATGCTGCTCGGACTGTCCGCGGACTGGGACACTCTCGACAAGGAGCAGAAGGAAAGGCTTTACGCCGCGGAACGCGGAATGGCGGAACAATTCCGTGCCGAGGCGGGGAGCATCGTCTGCCGCGACCTTATTGCGGAGCATCCGCACGGGGACACGCACAATTCGATGAAACCCTATTGCAAGAGGCTGGTGGGGCTTGCCGCGTCCATTGTGGAGGAGAGCGGCATTTTCGGAGAAAAAGAGGACAGATGACGGCGGCGGACGGCACGCCGGCAAAGCCGCGCCGACAATAAAGATTTACCGCGCGCGCAATATGAGGCGGGCGCTTCGGAGAAAATATGCTGAACGGAAAACAGAGGGCGGCGTTGAGAGCCGCGGCTAACGGGCTGGACGCCTGGTTTCAGATCGGAAAAGGCGGGATAAGCGACAATATGGTCGCCGACGTTTCCGCCGCGCTCGACGCGCACGAGCTGGTCAAACTGACCGTGCTCAGGACTGCGGGCGAAGAGCCGAAAGTTCTGTTGCGCACGCTTGCCGAAAGGTTGGGCGCGGAAGAGGTTGCCGCCGTGGGCGGCAAAATCGTCCTTTACAGGCGCAGCGAGCGGGACGGGGTCAAACACATAGAGTTTTAGTGTCGCGCCGCGGCGGCGGAGAGTAGAGTAATATGAGAGAGGACAAGACAAAACTTACGCCCGAAAACGAGCCGAACGAAGAGCCTTCCACCGAGGCGCTCAAAGCCGCGCGGGAGGAGCTGAAACGCCGCAGGCAGGAGACGCAGGTGTTCAAGCGCAGATATTTCGACTTTTACGACGACGTGAAGATTTCGCACAGAGAGGACTGGTGATGAAGTGGTTCAAGAAGCTGTTCATTAAGGACTACGCTTCCACGGGCAAGCCGGAAGTGCGCACGCGGTACGGCATTGCCGCGGGCGTGTTCGGCATATGTTCGAACGCCGTCATCTGCGCGCTTAAACTTGTCGTGGGCATCATCGGCGGCAGCGTCACGGTCATTGCGGACGCGGTCAACAATCTGTCCGACGCGGGCAGCAGTGCCGTCACGGTCGCGGGGTTCAAGCTCGCTTCCCGTCCCGCGGACAGGGAGCATCCTTACGGTCACGCGCGCTACGAATACATCAGCGCGCTGGTGGTTGCGGTCATCATCCTTATCATAGGCGTGCTGCTGTGCAAATCCTCCGTGGAGAAAATGATTTCGCCCGAAGAGGTGACCATAGACGTCTGGACTTATGCCGTGCTGGCGTTTTCCATCGTGATGAAGCTGTTGCAGATGGCGATATACCTCGATTTTGCGAAGAGCATTTCGTCGGGCGCGCTGAAAGCGTCGGCGGCGGACAGCCGCAACGACGTCATCGCTACTTCCGCCGTGCTTGTGGCGGCGATAGTTATGGACATTACGGGCGTGAACGTGGACGCTTACTTCGGACTTGCGGTGTCCGTGTTCATCGTGGCGACGAGCTTCAAGTATATTTTGGAGGCGGCAAATCCGCTTCTCGGCACACGTCCTCCCGAGGAGGTCGTGGCGGAACTGAAAGCCGAAATTCTCGCCTACGACGGCGTCATCGGCGTGCACGACCTTGCCGTGCACAGCTACGGGGAGGGCAGATATTTCGCCGTGGCGCACCTGGAAGTGCCCGCGCGCGACAATCTGATGTTTGCGCACGACCTTGCCGACAACATAGAGAGGGAAGTCCGCGAAAAGACGGGCATAATGCTCACCCTGCACCTCGACCCCATAGACACCGACGACGCGGAGCTGGGGGTGCTGAAAGAGCGCTGCGAAAAGGTGCTGGAAAGTTTCGGCGAGGGGCTGTCGCTGCACGATTTCAGGCTGGTGCGCGGGGCGACGCACACCAACATAATTTTCGACGTGGAGATGCCTTTCGAGAGTAAGCTCGGCATCAGGGACGTCGAAAAGAGGCTGGAAGAGGAGTTTGCGGGAGAGAGCAAGCCTTATTATTTCGTGCTGTCCAAAGACTCGGAATGAACACAAAACGACGTTAAGACGTCGGAATAAACGGTTAAACTTAATGTTGCGGAGGATTCTCCGCGGGAGAAGCGTCGCGCGGGGAGCGCGGCGGAGGTACGGAAATGGTCAGAGAAGATTTGAGAAACATCGCTATCATCGCGCACGTCGACCACGGCAAGACGACGCTCGTGGACGGTATGCTGCGCCAGTCGGGCACCTTCCGCGAAAACCAGCAGGTGCAGACTTGCGTCATGGACTCCGGAGATTTGGAGCGCGAGCGCGGCATAACCATACTCGCAAAAAACACGTCCGTGCATTGGGGCGGCGTGAAGATAAACATCATCGACACTCCCGGTCACGCCGATTTTTCGGGAGAGGTGGAGCGCGTGCTCAAAATGGTGAGCGGCGTGCTGCTCCTCGTCGACGCGGCGGAAGGACCTATGCCGCAGACGCGTTTCGTCGTCGAAAAGGCGCTCGCGCTGGGACTCAGAATCATAATCGTCGTCAACAAGATAGACCGCCCCGACGCAAGGCTTGCGGAAGTGGGCGACGAGGTGCTGGAACTGCTCCTCGACCTCGGCGCGGACGACGAACAGCTTATGAGCCCCATCCTTTACTGCTCGGGCAAAAACGCCACCGCCACCACGGACTACAACGTGCCGGGCAAGGACCTCACGCCCCTGTTCGAAACCATTCTGGATTATATCGAACCGCCCGAAGGCGACCCCGACGGCGAATTGCAGCTGCTGGTGTCGGCAATCGACTACAACGACTACGTCGGGCGCATAGGCATAGGCAAAATCGAGCGCGGGTCCGTCAAAGTGGGCGAAGAGGTGATGATTTGCGACTATACGGGGCTTTCGCCTTACAGGAGCAAGGTGGTGACCCTCTTCCAGATTGAGGGGCTCAAACGCGTGCCCGTGGACGAGGCGTTCGTGGGCGACATCGTGTGTTTCAGCGGCATAGAGAACATCACCATAGGCAACACGCTCTGCGTTCCGTCCAGAATAGACCCCGTGCCTTTCGTCAAGATAGGCGAGCCGACGATTGAGATGAACTTCTCCGTCAACGACAGTCCCTTTGCGGGCAGGGAGGGGAAATTCGTCACGTCGAGGCAGCTGCGCGACAGACTCTTCCGCGAGCTGCTCAAAGACGTTTCCCTGCGCGTCTATCAGACGGACAGCCCCGATACGTTCAAGGTGTGCGGCAGGGGAGAAATGCACATCAGCATACTCATCGAAACCATGCGCCGCGAAGGATACGAGTTCGGCGTCGGCACTCCGCAGGTCATCTTCAAGACGATTGACGGCGAAAAATGCGAGCCTATGGAAAGGCTGTTCATAGACGTGCCCTCCGATTGCGTCGGGTCCGTGATGGAAAGAATGGGGGTGCGCAAAGGCGAGCTTGTCACGATGGAACCGCGCGGCAGCAGGATAAGGATGGAATTCGTCATTCCCTCCCGCGGCTTGTTCGGCTTCAAGAACGAGTTCCTCACCGACACCAAAGGCGAGGGCGTGATGAACCAGCTTTTCGACGGTTACGCGCCTTACAAAGGACCGATACAGCGCAGGTTCACGGGTTCGCTCGTCGCTTTCGAAACGGGAGAGGCGGCGACGTACGGGCTCTTCAACGCGCAGGAGCGCGGCATACTTTTCATAGACCCGCAGACCCCCGTCTACGAGGGTATGGTGGTCGGTATGTCCCCCAAGGCGGAGGACATCCGCGTCAACGTCTGCAAACGCAAGCACGTCACCAATATGCGTGCGGCGGGTTCCGACGAGGCGCTGCGACTCACCACGCCCCGCAAGTTCAGCCTCGAAGAGGCGCTGGAATTTCTCAATGACGACGAAATGCTGGAAGTCACGCCGAAAAACATCCGCATAAGGAAAGTCATCCTTTCGGGCAGCGAGCGGCTCAAACTGCAATCGAAGGGCAAGCAATAATCTTTGCCGCCTGCCTGTTTATCTGACGGAAATTGCAAAACGCGGAGTTGAACTCCGCGTTTTGTGTTTTCAAACATTGTTTTGCGTCTGCGGCAGAGGATGCGTCCGACATTTGCCGCGGGCGTCCGCGTCTGTCCGCCGCGCGGCGGACGGCGCTCTGCGGCAGGCTATTTCCTGTCCGTCGGAACCACGCTCCCGCAATAGGGACAGCGGGCGGTGTCGCCTTTTTGCAAAGTGAACGTCGCGCCGCAGCGCGGGCAGTCGACGGTCAGCGTGGTGGGCGCAAGGGCGCGGTTTTCGTTGAGCACGAGAGTGTCGCCTTCGCGGATGAAGCCCGTGAGATAACCTTTCTTTATGCAGGAGTTGAGGGTGGCGGAAGTCTGTTTGCCGTTCATACTGAGCCGCTGCGAAAGGTCCGCGACGGTGTGCAGATGTTCGTTGGTGACCGCCTGTACGAGGGTGAGCTCCTGATTGAGCGTGCCGAGCCGCGCCCAGGCTACGGGCGAACCGTAAAAGCCCACGACGACAAGCACGATGCCTACGGCGAGCAGGGCGGCGAAACCTTTGTTTTCGTCCATATTTATCGCGCCGACGACAATGAGCGGTATGCCGACTATCAGCCCCACCGTCAGCAGTATCGCGATGACGGTATTGTTCTTTTTGGCTTTGAGTGCAAGTTCCATAAAAAACTCCGTTGCGGCGCGGGAACCCGCAGCCGTTCGTTTAATATATTATGACTTGATTTTCGCGGGAGGTCAACCGCTTTCACGCGTAGACGACGTACTGCGCGAGCATAAGTATCCCGACCGTCGCAAGCAGCAGGGTGAGCTGGATTTTTCCGCTCCACCTTATCCATTTGGGATAGTTGACCGTGGTCATACCCAGAATGAGCAGCAGCCCCGCGTTGGTGGGCAGCATCACGTTGGAGAAGCCGTCCCCGAACGCGAAGGCGAGCACGGCGACCTGTCCGTTCACGCCGAGCTGTGAGCACATCGCGCCTATCATCGGCATAAGCAGGAACGCTTTCGCCGAACCCGACGGGATGAACATCTCGAAGATGAATATCACGACGTAGACGAGCAGAATTATGACGGCGGGGGATTGTCCTTCGCAGGCGGTGATGACGTTGTAAAGGATGGTGTCCATCACGTTGCCCGACTCCATTATGTAGCGCACGCCGCTGGCGATGAGTATCATTGCCACGGCGGGGAGCAGGGTGACCAGACCTTTGCCGAGTTTGGAGAGCAGGTCCTTGCCTTTCAGCCCGCACATCACGCACGCGCCTATGCCGGCGACGACGTAAATCGCCACCGTTATGTAGAGGACGTAGTCGGCGAGGGAAAAGTCGCCGAGGGCGGGGATGTAGTGCGGCTGTATGAATATGGACAGCACCGCGATGCCGACCACCGCGAGCATCCACCCCGCAAACCATTTCAGGGCTTTGGACTTGCCTTCGTCGTAATGAAATTCCGCTCCCGCAAAGTCGAAGCCGTGTTTTTTGTGGGTGTCTTCGAGGTATACGGGCGAGCGTTGAGGTTTCTTTTCAATCCTTCTGGCATACGGGTATACGAACGCCATCAGGATTGCGTACGCGACCACGAAAGTGAGCAGGCGCATTTCTATGCCCGAAAACATCGGTATGCCCATAAGGTTCTGCGCTATGCCGACCGTAAACGGGTTGACCACGCCCGCCGCAAAGCCGAAACACGCGGCGAGCACGGAAATGCCCAGCCCCGTGAGAGCGTCCCAGCCGAAGGCGTAACAGAGCAGTACGACGACGGGGACGAGGGGTATGAGCTCCTCGAACATACCCGCCGACGAGCCGAGGAACATAAACGCAAAGGAGAGCAGGAAGAGCAGCAGGTATTTCTTGCCCTTGAACCTGTTGCGCAGCGACTCCACCATATAGACCAGCACGCCCGTGTTGTCCAGCGCGGTGAACACCGCGCCTATGACCAGAAGCAGAGCGATGAGCGCCCACACCATCAGCGAGCCGTCCATAGACGGGTCGAGGACGAGGAAGGGCGAAAAAACAGCCTGCCACCATTTGAGTGAGGGCAGACTGTCGTCTTCGCGGTAAGAGTCGTCGACGATATACTCGTTGCCGTCCGCGTCGATTGCGCGCTCGTATGCGCCGCGCGGAAGCACCTGCGTGAGGATTATCGCCGCGATGACGAGCACGAGCACTATGACTACGGAGATGAGTACCGCGCGCTTGGATATTTCTATCGTGCGCGGCGGGAGTTTCGGTTTTTCGGGGTCGACGTGCGGGGCGGCGTTTGTCCTGACGTAACCCTTTTTTTCGGAGAGTGCGGCGTTCATAAAGTTATGATAAAGTACCGCGCGCGCAAAATCAATATGCCGTCGGGAATTTTTAATCTTTTTTTAACGTAAGAAAAATGTCAGACCGCGACTTTCTTTTTGAGTTTCAGGTTGAGCGAGGCGTCTATTTTCGAGTGCAGATTCCGCGTCGGTATGCTGACCGCGGAGTACAGCGCGGCGAGCACGGCGCATATCGCCGCCATTGCTTTGCCCATCTCCGCCGTGATGTCGTTGTCGATGCCGAAGAAATCTATGATAATCGGGATTTCCGTCAGATAGCACGCGGCGTAAATGCCCACCATAACCACGCACAGAACGATGTGTATCACCGTGGGCGGCAGGGAAACGCGGAAGAGATACACAAGCCCCACGAACGTGGTCACGATGCAGTACATCGTGCGTATCTGCTCCTCCGTGACGTCGAGGAAACAGCGCTGCGCAACGAGCACCGCCGCCGCGCCCAGCAGCACCGTTATGCCGCCCGGCACCGCGTAGCAGAGCACCTTCGTGAGGAAGCGGCCCTTGACGAGTTCGTTGTTGGGTTCGAGTGCGAGGACGATGGATGGCATACCTATCGTGACGCCGCCGATGAGCGTGAGATTGCGCGGCTCGAAGGGCAGGGGCTGGTCCACAATCATAAACAGCAGGGCGAGCAGCACGTTGTACACCGTCTTCATAATGTAGAGCGCGGCGCTGCGTTCCAGATTGTTGATGGAGCGGCGCCCCTCCGCGACTATGCGCGGCATAGACGCGAAGTTGGAGTCCATAAGCACGAGGGAACTGACGTTTTTCGCCGCGTCAGAGCCGGACGCCATGGCGACGGAACAGTCCGCCTCTTTCAGCGCGAGCACGTCGTTGACGCCGTCGCCCGTCATCGCGACGGTGTGTCCCGCGGCTTTCAGCGCCTTGACGAGCATAAGTTTCTGGTCGGGCAGCACTCTTCCGAACACGGTGTATTTCGTCGCCGCGTCATACACCTCTTCCTCGGTGGAAAGGGTGGACATATCTATGATTTCGTCGCATTTTTCCAGCCCCGCGCGCTTGGCGACCGCGCGCACCGTGGCGGGATTGTCCCCCGAAATCACTTTGACGTCCACGCCCTGTTCGCGGAAGAAACGCAGGGTGTCGGGAGCCTCGTCGCGTATCTTGTCCGTGATGAACACAAAGCCCTCAAAACGCACTTTATCTGGCAGTTTCGACTCGATAAAGTCCTCGTCCGACGAAACAAGCGCGAGCACGCGATAGCCCTCTTCCGCGCGTTCGGCGGCGATGCGGTGCACCTCGTCGTCGCCGTGTCCCAGCGTGAATTCCACCGCGCCGAGAGCATAGCTCACGCCGTCTATGCGCGCCCCGCTCCACTTCCTTGCGGAAGAGAAGGGGACGGTGCTTTCCGCTTCGCGGGCGACGGGGATGTCGGCGAGATAGTTTTTCAGGGCGAGGGCGGTGGCGTTTTCGTCGCCTATCGCCGTCACCGTGTCTTTGAGCACCGATTTGAAGTCCTCCCCGCTCAGTCCCTCGCGCGGCATAATGCCGTTGACTTCCATACTGCCTTCGGTTATGGTGCCCGTCTTGTCCAGGCAGAGCACGTCCACGCGCGCGAGCGTTTCCACGCAGTAGAGGTCCTGCGCCACCGTCTTGTGGCGGGAAAGGCGTATGACGCTCACGCAGAACACCGTGCTTGCGAGGGCGACCAGCCCGGACGGTATCATACCTATCACCGAACCTATCGTGGTGACGACCGTGTCGTCGAGCCCCGACGGGTCGCGGAAATATTTGGAGCAGAAGAGCGCAATGCCCACGGGGACTATCACTATGCTCATCACTTTGACTATGAGCATAAGCGAGCGCCATATTTCGGAAGTGGGTTTTTTGAAATATTTCGCGCCGGAGGAAATCTTCATCACGAAGTTGTCCGCGCCGATGTGTTCCACGCGGCACTTCGCTTTGCCCGACACGACGAAACTGCCCGATATGACGCGGTCGCCGACGTTTTTCACGATGGCGTCCGGCTCGCCCGTCACAAGGGACTCGTTCACTTCGCAGCTGCCTTCGACGATTATTCCGTCCGCGCACACCTGCCTGCCAGCGGAAAGCTCGGCGATGTCGTCGAGCACGATTTGTTCGATGGCGATTTCTTTCGCCTCTCCGTCGCGTATTACCACGGCTTTGGGGGCGGAGAGCAGGGCGAGCTTGTCCATCGTGCGCTTTGCGCGCAGTTCCTGGATTATGCCGACCAGCGTGTTGAAGACTATGAGTATGAGAAAGCCGAAATTGCCTATTCCGTCCATCCCGGACGGCACAAAGCCCGCGAGCAGCACCGCAAGCACTATGAAAACGAAGTTGAAAAAGGTGACGATGTTGGAGCGCAGTATCTGTGCCACGCTCTTGGTGCGAACGGTCTGTTCGCCGTTGACCTTGCCCGCTTTTACGCGCTCTTCCACCTCGGCGGAAGTCAGCCCCGTGTCGGGAGAGGTGATGAACTCCTGCAATTCCTCCATTTCACACCGTCGCAGTTTGATGAAAATAATATATCATATGCCGCGGCGTGCGCGCAAGCGTAAAAAAGACCTGCGTCATAAATGCGGAGGAAGCCTCATATCGTGGTGGTATGAAAAAGAAAATCGCTCTCATCGTATGCATCGTATTGCTGGTTTCCTTCACGGCGGCGCTGCTCGCCGCCTGCGACAACAAGACGGGCGCGGAAGCGTCCGACGTTTCGCGCAGCGTATCCGCGCTGTACACGGGCGGAGGGGAAGACTTCGTCGTCAGCATAGAACAGGGCAGGAGGGAAGACCCCTTCATTGCGGACGGCAAGGTGTCCGAAGTCAAGGATTTCGTCGAACTGACGGTGACGCCCCTTTCCGTCAACACATACGAGGAGATTGCCTACGTCATCTCAGACGGCGCGGAAAACGGACAGACGCTGTCCGGCACTCTGACGGGCAACACATTCGGCGAATTCCGCACCGAGATACCGCTCGGGTTCGTGCCTGCGAGCATAACCCTGACCGCGGGAGAGCAGACTTCGGAGTTTGAGCTTAGCAACGTGCTTGACGGCACCCTCACGGCGGAGGACGCGGTGAACGTTGCGAAGAAGCAGTTCGCCGAACGCATAGCCGCGGAGGAAGCGGAAGGAAAGGCGGCGCGCGAGATATACGTCAAGCTCATCACCGGCGACCGCGAAACCTATTATTTCTACGTTTCGTTCATAGGCGAAGGTACGGATTACTGGGCGGCGCTCATAAATCCCGCGGACGGCACGGTCGTGTCGGAGAAGTGAAAGGAGAGGGAAACGACCGCCGCACCCCGACGTGCGGCGGTTTTGCTAATCCGAACAAAGCTGTTTGACTTTTGCATATTTTGCGCGTATGATAACAATGCGACGTCGGGGTATTCCGACCTGACATTTAAGTCTACTCGCACTTAACGGGCAACATTTGTTGTCCGTTATTTTTCAGGTTTGTTTTGCCGTGGTTTTCCGTTGTCGGAATTTTCCGGTTTTTTTCGCGGCTGACTGCGCGCGGATGTGCTGCAAAACGACGGAACGGCTTATGCCGTTCCACCCCTGCGCCGTGGCGTCGGGAAGGGGCGTCAACAACTGTATATCAAAAAATACTGTTGCATTTTGTCGCAATATTGGTTATAATCACAGCGTACAAGCGTTTCGCTTCGGAGGAAGTCCGTGGGAAACGGGATAAACCTAGGAGGTAATTATGAACAAAACCGATTTCATCAAGGCAGTTGCAAGCAAAGCGGACCTGTCCATCAAAGACGCCACCGCGGCAGTCGAGGCATACGCGGCAGTCGTGGCGGAAGCGCTCAAAGCGGGCGACAAAGTGGCGCTTGCCGGCTTCGGCACCTATGAGCTGAAACAGAAAGCGGAGAGGACCGGCTTCAACCCCATCAAGAAGGAAGCCATCGTCATTCCTGCCAGCAACGCTCCCGTGCTCAAATTCGGCAAAGCGTTCAAGGATATGTTCAACTGAGTCTTGTACGCGGAATCAGATAAATGCCTTGCCGTGAGCGAGGCATTTTTTCTGTCGCGGGCGCGGGCGCGCATTGCGCGCCAACGCGCGAGCGATGCGGGCACGGAAACTATAATTTATTTCAGGCGATAACAGATTTCGCTCAAATGTTTTTTGGAAAACAAATCGCGGAGTTTGTATTGATTTTTCGCTTTGTCCAACCGTTTACATTGCGGAATGCGTTTGATATAATTAACACATAAAACCAAAATCAAACGATTCGGAGGGCATATTATGAAAGTCACTTACACCGAGCTGAAAGGCAAACAGGAAGCCGGTTACGGCGTAACTCGCTGGGCGAATGCGCAGGAAATCAACCAGAGCCTGAAAGAGCTCACTTCCAAGCCCATTTACAGCGTTACGGAAGAGGCATACAAGGACATCTGCGAAAACTACTATGACAAGCAGTGCGCGAAGTCCAAGGCCATCACCGCCGAAGCCAAGAAGTATATCCCCGGCGGCGTTCAGCACAACCTTGCCTTCAACAAGCCTTTCCCGATGTGTATGGTCAAGGCGGAAGGTGCCTATATGTATGACATAGACGGGCACAAGTATATCGACTTTTTGCAGGCGGGCGGCCCCACCATCCTCGGCAGCAATTATCCCGCGGTGCAGGAAGAGGCCATCAAGCTCATCAAGGAATGCGGTCCCGTCACGGGTCTGTTCCACGAGGCGGAACTGCTCATCGCGAAAGAGATAAACAAGTGTATGCCCCACGTCGAGAAATTCCGTATGCTCGGCAGCGGCACGGAGTCCGTTATGGGCGCGCTCAGAGTCGCACGCTGCGCGACCAAGAAGAAGAGAGTCATCAAAATCGGCGGCGCGTATCACGGCTGGTCCGACCAGATGGTCTACGGCACCAAGGTGCCCGGCACCAGACAGTTCCTCGAATCCCACGGCATTCCCAACGGCACTTTCAAGGTCGTTGACGAGGTGCGTCCCAACGACCCCGAGATGCTCGAAGATTATCTGAAATTCAACGAGAATTTCCGCGGCGGTACGGCGGCGGTCATCGTCGAGCCCGTCGGCCCCGAAAGCGGCACCCGTCCCGTGGACTTCGATTACAACACCAAAGTGCGCGCACTCTGCGACAAATACGGTGCGCTGCTCATCTTCGACGAAGTCGTCACCGGTTTCCGCGTGGGCATCGGCGGCGCGCAGGGTCTGTTCAACGTCGTGCCCGACCTCACCATCTTCGGCAAGATTGTCGCGGGCGGCTATCCGGCGGCGGGCGGCATCGGCGGCAAAGCCAAGTACGTCGACCTGCTTGCGGCGGGCGTCGCGGGCGGTGCGAAAAAGGCGTACATCGGCGGCACGCTGGCGGCAAACCCCCTGTCCGCAATGGCAGGTTACGTCGCCATCAAAGAAATCCAGAAGAACAACGCCTGCGTCAAAGCGGGGCTTGCGGGCAACAGGCTCACCGACGGGCTCGTCGACCTCATCAAGAAACACGACCTGCCTTATGTCGCCTACAACCAGGGCTCCATCGTCCACCTCGAATGCACGGGCGCTATGAGCTACGATTTCTCCTCCAAGTGCATCCTCAACCTCCTCAAAGTTCTCAAAAAGCAGGATTCCATTATGGTCAGGAAGGAAGCAATGGAGCATATGGGCGCGGCGTATATGTCGCACGGCATCATAACTCTCGCGGGCAGCAGGCTTTACACCTCGATGGCGGACACGGACGAAATCATCGACGAAGCACTCAACCGTTTCGACGACGTGTTCTCCCTCGTCAAGGCACGCACGAAAGTGGACACCCTGCAAGTCGCGGAGTACAAAGAGAGAAAGGCAATGCAGTATCCCGAAGGGCCCAAGCGCGACAAGAAACTCAAAAAGGCGCGCAAACTTATGGAAAAGGGCAAGAAGGAACAGGCGATAGCAGACGCCGCAAGAAAATAACATACAACGATTTTCGATATTCTGCCGCGTACGCGCGGCAGAATATTGCGTAAAAAGGGGACTAATATGAAATACATCATTTCTCACGACATCGGCACCAGCTCGGATAAGGCGGTGCTCGTCGACTTTAACGGCAATATCGTCGCGACCGTCGCCGAGCCCTATCCCACCTTCTATCCCGCCCCTGCTCACGTCGAGCAGGACCCGAACGACTATTGGAAGGCGGTCTGCATCACTTCCAAGGCAGTCGTCGCCAAAGCGGGCATAAGCCCCGAAGATGTCAAGGGCGTCGTTTTCTCCACTCAGGCGCAGGGCGTCATCCCCGTGGACGAAAAGGGCAACAATCTGATGAACAACATCACCTGGGTGGACGGCAGAGCGGAAGAGCAGGCGCAGAAAATTATGAACCGCCTCGGCGGCACGAAAGTGTTCACGATGATAGTCGGCACGCCTATTATGGGCAAGGACTGCGTCGCCAAAATGGCGTGGGTCAAGGAAAAACGCCCCGAGGTCTACGCAAAGACCAAATATTTCCTCGACGTCAACGGCTGGCTGAAATTCAAGTGCACGGGAGAGATGTATGCGGAGCTTTCCGGCGCGTCTTCCTACGGTCTCGACCTCAAAAAGAAGACGTGGATGAGCGCGTTCCCTCTCATCGGCGTGGATATGAAGAGGCTGCCCCCTCTCTGCAAGAGTACGGACAAGATAGGCAAGGGGCTCACCGCGAAAGCGGCGGAGGAAACCGGGCTTGTCGAAGGCACTCCCGTCTTCGGCGGCTGTGACGACGTGCAGTCCGCGGTCGTAGGCAGCGGTATGTGCGGCGACGGCGAAGTGCACATCTATCTCGGCACTTCCGCGTGGGTTGCGGCGCCTTCCAGAACCGCGAACAAGTTTATGCACGGCGCGGCGGCAATTCAGTCCGCCGACCCCGAAATGAACCTCATCGCGGGCATCACGGAAGCCGCGGGCAGCAACATACAGTGGATTTGCGACCAGTTCTTCAAACACGAAAAAGCGGAGCTCGGCGAGGGCATTTACGAGTATATGGACAGCGTCATCCACACCGTCCCCGCGGGTTCGGACCACCTCATCTGCACTCCGTGGATGCTCGGCGAAAGATGTCCCGTCAGCAGCACCACCACGCGTGCGACGCTCTTCAACATCAGCCCCACGCACACCCGCGAACATCTTATGCGCGCGGTGTACGAGGGCATTGCCTACAACCTGCGCTGGATACTCGAAAATTACCGCAAGGATTACGGCTTCGAGGGCAACAATTTCCGCATCATAGGCGGCGGCGCGCTGGACAAGGGCTGGATGCAGATTATCGCGGACGTCACGGGCTGCAACTTCTCCGTGGTCAAAAATCCCCGCAACGCGGGCGCGCTCGGCAGTGCAATCATCGCGCTCATCGGACTCGGCGAACTCAAAAGTTTTGCCGACGCCAAGAATTTCGTGCAGATTGAGGCGCAGTACAAGCCCGACCCCGCAAACAAAGCCATTTACGACAAACTCTTCTCCGATTACAAGACTTTGTACGCGGCGTTGAGAAAGCCCTATATCAAGGCAAATTCCAGAAGATTCGAGGGTATTGAAAAATGAAAAACGAACAGGTTTACGAGAGTCTGAAAAAGTATGCGGCTATGCTTGCCGCGGACGGTTATATCGAGTGCGGCTATATCGCGGACAAAGCGGACGACGGGCTTTACATCACTACGCCCGACGCGAATTTCGCGGACCTCGGCGAGGAACAGGTCGCGTTTGTCACGGATAAGTCCGTGGAAGAGCTGGAAGGCAATTTCCGCGCCGCGGCGGTGCTGCTCATATGCGCGCTGAAATCCAAGCAGGACGCGGGCGCTGCCGCAATAGTCGACAGCAAGAGCATACTCGAATTTTCCGCAAAACGCGCGACGCTGCCCCCCATTCTCGAAGATATGGCGCAGATAAACGGGGTGAGCGTGCGCGCCGCAAAACAGAATACGGCGGCGGAGGTCGTCAATGCGCTTTCCGGGGCAAGAAACTCTTGTTTCCTTCCCGAGGCGGGCGCGGTCGTGACGGGACGCACTCTTGCGGAAGTCTACACCTGCGCGCTCGTGCTCGACAAGGCTGCCAACGGATATCTGCTCGCCGAAAAGAAGGGCGGAGCACAGCACCTCAGCGCTTTCGAGGCGTGGCTGGAAAATATGGTCTATAAGCTCAAATACAGCAAAAAGAACCAGACCAGCCAGAAGGCGGCGGAAGAAGGCAAGGAAGTGGACACCGCCGAAAAGCCTTCCGCAATCGACACCGACGAACTGAAAGCCGTCGCGCAGGAAATCAAGGACGCGGGCGTCAAACTCCTCGAAGAAAACCTCGTGCAGGGCACCTGGGGCAACATCGCCGTCCGTCTGAACGACAAGGAAATGATGGCGACGCCTTCCGCGCTCGATTACGTTATGCTCAAACCAGAGCAAATGGCGATAGTCGATATGGAGAGTATGGAATGGCGCGGCTCCAACAAGCCCACCAGCGAAAAGGGCGTGCACGCCGAGATACTCAAAATGCATCCCGAAAGCAAAGTCACCGTGCACACCCATCCTTTCTACGGCAGCATACTCGCCGCGATGAGAAAGCCTCTCGAAGTGCCCGAAAAATACCGCGCGTTGCTCGGCGACGTCGTGCCCGTGAGCAAGTTCGCTCCCTCCGGCACTCCTTGGCTCGTCAAGAACGTCGCCGCCGCGATAGGCGACGCTCCCGCGTGCATAATTGCCAGCCACGGCGTGGTCGTGAGAGGCAAGGATATGGACGAGGCGTTCGCGATATGCCGCGCCCTCGAAGACGCTTGCCGCGATTATCTGACCGAGTGACGAAAAACGGCTTTAAATCACAAAACCGTCCGTTAAACGGGCGGTTTTGTCATTTTGGCGGGCAATGCAGAACTTGAATCCGAGGAGCGCGCGCCGTGACCTTGCGGCGGTTGAGGGCGTGTTTTCATATATTGCACGCGGAATGTGCCGCGTGTTTTTCGCTCTTCGGGCGAGTGCCGTTCCTGCACAACGGCGAGTGTGCCGTATGCTTTGCCGTCCGCCGCTTTTGCAGGCGGAACACTCTCGTTTTCCGCTCGCGCGTGCTGCCGCGCGGAGCGAAAAGAGCGGTGAGGAGTGTGTCTTTGTTTCGATATCCGATTTTTAGAAAAAGAGAGGAAAGGACTGCTTTTCCGCGGGCTGCGGGCGAGTGCTGTGTCGGGTTGCCGGTGCGGGGCGGTTTGTGACGGAAAAAAGGAAATTATGTAATACTCCCAAGGGGCTAGTGTTTCCGAGGGGTAGGCGGCAACCTTATAATAGGTTTATCTTTTTTCTTTCGGGCGGGCGCGCACATATGTGTTTATAAGGCTGGCGCGTTTTGCCGGGAAGGGCGGGAGCGAGGATGAAACTTTTGGAGGAGCGCATCCTTGCCGACGGGAAGGTTTTCCCGGGTGAGGTGCTCAAAGTCGGCGGTTTTCTCAATCATCTTATCGATGACAGTCTTCTCGAAGAAATCGGAAAGGAAATCCACGCGCTTTTCGCGGACGGCAACGTCACAAAACTTATGACAATCGAAGCATCGGGTATCGCGATTGCTTGCTATGCGGCAAGACATTTCCACGCCCCGGTGCTTTTTGCTAAAAAGGCAAAAACTTCCAACATTTCTTCCGATTGCTATACTGCGGAAGTCAAAAGCTACACCCACGGCAACATCAACAGCGTTTTCGTCGAGAAAGAGTATCTCAAAGCGGGCGACCGCGTCCTCATCATCGACGACTTCCTCGCGCACGGCGAAGCGCTCAGGGGGCTCATTTCCCTCGTCCGTCAGGCGGGGGCGGAGCTCGTCGGGTGTGCCGTGGCAATAGAAAAAGGCTATCAGGGCGGGGGAGATTCTCTCCGCGCGCAGGGTTACAAGGTCTGTTCGCTCGCCATCATCGATTCGATGTCGGACGACGGGAAAATAGTTTTCAGAAAGCAGTAAACACGCCGAAAGGCATAAAATACGGAGGTTACTATGAAGAAAAAAATTGTGGCGCTCGTGCTCGTTATCGCACTTGCCGCATCTCTCGCGGTTGCTCTCGCAGCGTGCGACAATACGTCCGATCAGCTTACGTTCGGCCTTATTTGTCTGCATGACGAGAACAGCACGTATGATAAGAACTTCATCGATGCAGCACGTGAGGCTGCCGACCAGATGAACGCCAAATTGATCATACGAACGGGTATCCCTGAGGGATCTGAGTGCTATGAAGCAGCTGCGGATCTCGTCGATCAGGGCTGCGACGTTATTTTTGCGGACAGCTTCGGTCACGAGGATCATATGATCAGAGCGGCAAAAGAATTCCCCGAAGTTCAGTTCTGCCATGCGACCGGAACAAAAGCACATACTGAGAATCTGTCTAATTTCCACAATGCTTTCGCGTCCATCTACGAAGGCCGCTATCTTGCCGGTATCGTTGCGGGCTATGAGCTCGAAGAGATGATCGAAAGCGGAGAGATCTCTGCTGATCAGGCGAAGATGGGTTATGTCGGCGCATTCCCGACTGCAGAAGTTGTCTCCGGATTTACCTCATTCTATCTTGGCGCGAAGTCGGTTTGTGAGTCTGTGACGATGGAAGTCCGTTATACCAACAGCTGGTATAGCCCGGAACTTGAGGAAGCGGCAGCGAGAGCCCTCGTCAGCAGGGGCGCAAAGCTCATCAGCCAGCACGCCGACAGCAACGGAGCACCCAATGCCTGCGAAGACCTTGAAGTGCCCAATGTGACCTACAATATTGCATTTTCTCAGAATGACTATTATCTCGTCGGTTCCACAATTAACTGGGCGCCTTACTTTGTCTATATGATGGAGTGTGTGCGTGACGGTAAGGCCATCGACACCGATTGGACCGGTACGCTTGCCACCGGCTCTGTCGAACTGCTTGCGTATGGTCAGGATGTATCCCAGGAAGTGAAGGATGCGGTGCAGACGGCACTGGAAGGGCTTGAGAACGGAACCATCAAGGTGTTCGATTGCTCCACTTTCACTGTGAACGGCGAATCCCTTACCTCATATTTGGCGGATGTCGATACGGATGCTGATTCTGTGCACGAAACAGAAGTTATCGTGAGGGACGGCGATGTGTATTATTTCAACGAATCTGTTGAGCGTTCCGCACCTTACTTCGATATAATCATTGACGGCATTACGATTATTTAATATGCTGATGTGAGCAGAGCGGAGCGATATACGCTCCGCTCTGCATAATTTTTTCAACACACGAAAGCACGGAGGACTAGCATGGCAAAACCCGTCGCTGTGCAAATGAAGGGCATCTCCAAATACTTCGGAGATGTCGTTGCCAATAAGAATGTGGATCTCACGGTGTACGAAGGTGAGATTCTTTCCGTTCTCGGAGAAAACGGGAGCGGTAAGACCACGCTCATGAATATGCTCTCGGGCATATATTTCCCGGACGAGGGCAATATACTCATCGAGGGTACGTCCGTCGTCATTCGTTCGCCCAGGGACGCATACAGGTATAAGATCGGTATGGTGCACCAGCACTTCAAGCTGGTGGACGTTTTCACCGCGCTGGACAACATCATCCTCGGAGAGGAAATGCCGCGTTTCAGCGTGCGTGAGCATGCCGGCGAACTTAAAGAAGAAGCCGCGCAGGCTCGTTACGTCGTAGACAACGACGACGCGGAGGCTCCCGTCAAGACTGTATGCGACACCGACACCGTTGCGGGCAGGATCCGCCTTGCATTGCGTACGGCGGCGCTGCCGATTGTAAAACTCGGCAGGAAGATGAATTTCAACTGGCTGCCGAGAAAGCGCGGGCAGGGAGTGCGCGACATCGCCGCGAAATACGGCTTCGAAATTGACCTTAACAAGAAAATTTACGATATGTCTGTCAGCGAGAAGCAGACTGTCGAAATCATAAAAGTGCTGTACCGCGGAGCGGACATTCTCATTTTGGATGAGCCTACCGCGGTGCTTACCCCGCAGGAAACGGAAAAGCTGTTCGGCGTGCTCCGCAATATGCGCGAGGACGGAAAGAGCATAATCATCATCACGCACAAGCTCAACGAGGTCATGGAAATCAGCGACCGCGTGGCGGTTCTCCGAAAAGGCGAGTTTATAGGTGCGGTCAACACCGCGGACACCAACGTCACGGAGCTTACCGAAATGATGGTAGGACACAAGACGGACCTCAACATACACAGAGCGGAACCCGTCGGGTGCGAGGAAAGGCTTGTCGTCAGCGGACTCTCTCTTACCGACCACGAAGGAGTGAAGAAGCTGGACAACGTGTCATTTACCGCGCGCTCAGGGGAGATCCTCGGCATAGCCGGTATCGCGGGCAGCGGACAGCGCGAGATTTTGGAAGCTATCGCCGGACTCCAGCGTCCGGACAGCGGCACGATCATCTACAATGATCCGGGAACGGGCAGGGAAGAGAATCTCATGCGCAAGTCGCCCGCCAAGATCCGCGAACTCGGCGTCAGACTCTCTTTCGTCCCCGAGGACAGGCTCGGTATGGGACTCGTGGGCAGTATGGATATCGTAGACAACATGATGCTCCGCAGTTACAGGCGCGGCAAACTGTTGTTCGTTGATGGCAAGAAGAAAAGACAAAAGAACGGAGAAGAGGTTTCAGCCGCTCAAAACGAGGGCGTAAAGCGTGCGTTAAAGCCGGTGTCATCTCCGCACTTTGACGGATTTTTCCTCGACCGCAAGCGGCCTAAGGAACTTGCGGAGAGGATAATCAAGGATCTTGAGGTTGTCACTCCCTCTTCGCACACTCCCGTGCGCAGACTTTCCGGAGGTAACATCCAGAAGGTGCTTGTCGGACGTGAGATCGCGGCGGCGCCTACAGTGCTCATGGTGGCGTATCCCGTGCGAGGACTTGACATCAACAGCTCTTACACCATCTATAATCTGCTCAACGAGCAGAAAGAAAACGGCGTAGCCGTCGTCTATGTCGGAGAGGATCTGGACGTGCTGGTCGAGCTCTGCGACAGGATCATGGTCATATGCGCGGGCAGGGTAACGGGCATACTCGACGGCAGAAAGACAACCAAAGAAGAGATCGGACTTTACATGACGGATTCCGCCGCGGACGGAGAGGAGGCGAAAGTATGACGGGACAAAAAATCGGAAGAGAGCCGCTTATCCGCATTGTCAAGCGGGATAGTATGGTGCGCTGGCAGGCTTGGCTGATCAGGATAGCGGCGGTTGTGATAGCGTTGCTGATCAGTGCAATAGTGAGCGCATGGCTGACGGACGGCGCGAGTATGGGTTATTTTTTCAGCGGATTATTTAATGGCGTGTTCGGGACAACGCGCCGTATAATAAATCTGTTCCAAAGCACTGCCGTTCTTTTGTGCATAGCGCTTGCAGTTGCTCCCGCCTTCAAGATGCGCTTCTGGAACATCGGCGCGGAGGGACAGGTACTTATGGGAGGCCTCGGCTGCGTCATATGCATTATATATTTCGGCGGAAAGATCCCCGAATGGCTGTTGCTGATTGTAATGCTTGTTTTCAGTCTGTTGTTCAGTGCAGTATGGACTGTAATACCTGCTGTATTTAAGGCGAAATGGCGCACTAACGAAACGCTGTTTACCCTGATGATGAACTATGTTGCAATGCAACTTGTGCTTGTCGCCATATACTCATGGGTGCCGCAGGGAACAAGCATGGTCCTGGATGTTTTTACCATAGGAACGCTTCCCAAAGTCGGGGGATCGGATTACACCATTAACATAATTATCGTCGCCTTACTGAGCATAGCGGTATTTTTGTATTTCCGCTTCAGCAAACAAGGTTACGAATTGTCCGTTGTCGGCGAGAGCGAGAATACCGCGAAGTATGTCGGTATAAACGTAAAGAAAGTAATAATCCGCACAATGATCATCTCCGGATTGCTTTGCGGCGTCGCCGGTTATTTGCTGGTTGCCGGCACTAACCATACGCTCGCAGCCAACACGGTCGGGGGCAGAGGCTTCACCGCAATACTGATAGCATGGCTCGGAAAATTCAGCCCTGCTTCCATGGCGTTAACGGCATTTTTATACGCTTTTATCGAGCAGGGAACGACTCAGGTCGCTACCAATTTCTCGATCGGAGATTCGTTCTCCGATGTGTTGACAGGAATATTCTTTTTCCTTGTCATAGGCTGCGAGTTCTTTATCAACTATAAGATCAAATTTCGTCCTCGGAAGAAGAACATGGCTGAGAATGCCGCGGAGGAGGTGACGGCGTAATGTTTTTGACTTTTTTGCAAAACGCTATTCGATTCAGTGCGGTATTCCTGTACGGTTCTACAGGTGAAATTATCACCGAGCGATCCGGTAATCTCAATCTCGGTATACCCGGCATAATGTGTATGGGAGGAGCGGGAAGTATTATAGGTGCCGCAGTATACGTCGCCGGTGTAGGTGAAGAGGGAATAACGCCTTTTGGCGCGGTAATGGTGCCGATGATCATGGCGATGTTGTTTGCCGGTCTCGGAGGGTTGATATATTGCGTGCTGACAGTCAGTATGCGATGCAATCAAAATGTTACGGGACTTGCGCTCACCACTTTCGGAATAGGGTTCATGAACTTTTTCGGTGGCAGAGCGGATAAGACGTCTTTTAACGTAATCAGCAGCTATTTCACACAGTCGTTCCCCATCGCGGAGCAGAATTGGTTTACGACGCTCTTCCTGTCCTACGGTGCACTTGTGTACATTGCGATCATACTCGCGGTCATCGCCGCCGTCGTCATCAAAAAGACGAGAGTGGGGCTCAATCTCCGCGCCGTCGGCGAAAACCCCGCCACTGCGGACGCGGCCGGAGTTTCGGTCACTAAGTATAAGTATACAGCGACATTGATCGGAAGCATTATAGCCGGGCTCGGCGGACTCTTTTATATTATGGATCAGAGCCGCGGCAATGTTGAATATACGATCGACAGCTTCGGCTGGCTTGCCGTCGCGCTCGTCATCTTCACGGTGTGGCGTCCCAACTGGGCGATCCTCGGCTCCATAGTGTTTAGTATGCTTTATCTCCTGCCTGCATATTTTGGCGACAGCAGTCATCCGGAACAGGCTGCGGCCATCACCATGTTGCCCTATCTCGTGACCATCGTCGTGTTGGTCATAACGAGTATTGTCAGCCGCAGGGAGAGCCAGCCGCCGGCGTCGCTCGGACTCAGTTATTTCAGGGAGGAGCGATAGCGAATCCGTGCGGTCAGATGCGCGAAAACGCGCTTTTCGGACAGTCGGTTTCAAAGGGGCACGCCTGCGGGCGTGCCTTTGCTTTGTGCGGGCGCGCTTCGCCGGCGTCGGGCGCGGAACGGGCGCGGAAGAATATATTCTTATTATAATTACGCTGTCGAAAGGCGGCAAAACGTTTGACAGGGGGGCGAATTTTTGGTAAAGTGGATGTCGAGCCGCTCGAAAGTGGTCTTTTAAGTGTGGGAAAACCCGCCACCATTACGGCGAGACTGGTCAGAGGAGGTAAGATATGTACGCAATCGTCAGTTGCGGCGGCAAGCAGTACAAGGTCGAGAAAGATATGCTCGTCAAGGTCGAGAAAATCGACGCGGAAGTCGGAGCGAAAGTCGAACTCGAAGTGCTGATGTTCGTCGGCGATGAGGGCAGCGTGAAGGCGGGCGCGGAAGCGGCGGCGGTCAAAGTCGAGGCAGTCGTCAACGCGCAGGGCAAGTTCCCCAAAGTGGACGTCTTCCATTACAAGCCCAAGAAACAAATCAGAAAGCGTCAAGGTCATCGTCAGCCCTACACCGAGTTGAAGATTACCGCGATTAAAGGCTGATATGACGTCGGTGAAGTTTCTGCGTCGGGACGGAATGCTTGTCGGAGTGACCTGTGAGGGGCACACCGGCTACGGCGAAGAGGGCGAGGACATCGTCTGCGCCGCTGTGAGTTCCGTCATACAGACTGCGGTGCTCGGTCTGATGAGGCTTTCGGGCATAGACGTCCGCTACGAGGTGGACGAAAAGAGGGGTTATCTCTCGGCAACGCTCCCCGAAAAGCTCACCGAAATGCAGCGGCACGACGCGGACCTGATACTCAGGACGGCATATCTGGGTGTGTCCGACCTTTACGAAGGGTTTTCGGACTTCATAAATTTGGAGGTAGACTGAAATGTTCATAAAAATCCAATTGTTCGCTCATAAAAAAGGTACGGGCTCCTCTCACAACGGCCGCGAAAGCGCGGCAAAGAGGCTGGGACCCAAGCGTGCGGACGGGCAGTTTGTGCTTGCGGGCAACATTCTCGTGCGTCAGCGCGGCACCAAATATCATCCCGGCAACAACGTCGGCAGAGGCAAGGACGACACGCTCTTCTCCCTCGTCGACGGCACCGTGAAATTCGAGCGCGTGGGCAAGGACAGAAAACAGGTTTCCGTTTACGCGGACTGAAAAGCAGGACCGAGAGCAATCTCGGTCTTCGTTTTTTCTTGCGGACGGAAGCGCGCGGACGCTGCGCGCATTACGGATGAAATGTCCGCCGCGGACAATGCGCCCCTGCGGCGGAAAACAGTGCACTTATGAAATTTGAGGTCGAAAAAACGCCCACGTTTTCTCTGTCGCAGACGCTTAACTGCGGGCAGGTGTTCCGTTTTCGCGAAGAGGGCGGCGTGACCGTGATGCACGCGGGCTGCCATCGCGCGGAAGCGCGCGAAACCGCAGACTCCTACGTCTTCGACTGCGACGACGCCGACTTTTTCAAAAAATATCTTGATTTTGACACAAACTATGATATAATACAGTTGAAAACGCAGGATAAAGGGCTTGTTTCGGCGGCAATCGAATTCGGGAAGGGCATACATATTCTGAGGCAGTTTCCCGAGGAAACGGTCTTTTCTTTCCTCGTTTCGCAGAACAATCACATTCCGAGGATAAAGGGCATCATCGAACGGATGTGCAACGCTCTGGGCAGGGATATGGGCGGCTACCGCGCCTTTCCCGAAGTCGGGGCGATTGCGGATGCGGGGGAGGATTTCTTTTATTCGATAGGGGCGGGTTACCGCGCGCCGTATCTCGCACGCACGGCGGAAGCGCTGGCGGGAGAGGACCTCGGTGAGTGGAACAAGCTGTCCACAGAAGAGCTTCGGGCAAAACTCACGGCGCTGCACGGCGTCGGGAGAAAGGTGGCGGACTGCATTCTGCTTTTCGGTTTCAACCGCTTCGACGTTTTCCCCGTGGACACCTGGATAAGGAAAGTTTTCGCTCCTTATTACGGCGATATGCCCGCGGAAAAGCTCTCTTCCGTCCTTGTGGAAAAGTACGGGGAGTATTCGGGATTTGTTCAGCAATGGCTCTTTTACTACAAAAGAGAAGAAAAAAATGCCGCCAAAGTCTAGACAAATCTATGCTGTTAATATATAGTATAGATGGAATAACATAATGATAATTGCGGTCACGCAAGAAAGGAGAAGATTATGGCAACAACGAAAAAGTATGTGGTTCTCGCCGACATAGAAAGCATCCGTGTGCCTTTTGCGACGTTCAACGCGGCACTCGAGGAGCTGGCTACCTTCGGCGAAGTCGCCGTCTGCAAGTTCTACGGCTATTCGGCGAAGCGCACCAAGGACTACGGTGAGTTCATTCAGGAGAACAGCTATGACGCGCTCTCCACTCTGCCCAAGAAGAGAAAGGGCAAGCTCGACCTGCGCCAGGTCATCGATGCTGCCAGACTCGCCCAGTATCCCAATGTAGACGGGTTCTTCCTCATCTACGGCAAGGGCGACATCACCCCTCTCATTTCTTACCTGAAAGGTTACGGCAAGGACGTCATTGCCGGCGTCATCGAACCCGATAAGAACAGCGCTCTGTGCAACAAGGTCATCACCCTCGACCTCAATGCGACCATTCAGACCGTTCTTCCCGCGGGTTACAAGAAAGTCGTCCCCGGCGAAGTCGTCGAGAAGCCGAAGAGAGCAGCCGCTCCCAAGGCCGCACCCGCACCCGCACCTGCCGCAGCACCCGCTCAGCCCGCCGCAAGCGCGCAGAGCGCAGAGGACGCGCAGTTCGCGATGCTAATGGAACAGTTCAATAAGATTATCGCCGGCTCGGACGAATGAGTCGCTGATGTGCAATTGAAAAACAACGTTTAGTGCACCGGCGACGGTGCACTAAAACAATATACGGGGTTTTCGCGGAAGAGCCCGCTCGCCGCGGAAGCCGACAGAGGTTTTTATGGCAAAACTTACAATCAACAAAGAGGCGTGCAAAGGATGCGGCCTCTGCGTCACGGCGTGTCCCAAGAAGATACTGCGTGTGTCGCAAACGGTAAGCAACAACCAGGGCTATTTCGTCGTGGAAGAAATCGCCCCAGAGCAATGCATCGCCTGTGCCTTCTGCGCGACGATGTGCCCCGATTGCGTAATCACTGTGGAGAAGTAATATGGCTGAAAGAAAACTGATGAAAGGTAACGAAGCAATCGCAGAAGCCGCTATCCGCGGCGGCTGCCGTTTCTATGCCGGCTATCCCATAACTCCGCAGAACGAAATCCCCGAATATATGAGCTGGCGTCTGCCTCAGGTGGGCGGTCACTTCATCCAGGCGGAGAGCGAGATTGCGGCAATCAATATGGTGTACGGCTCGGCGGGAGCGGGCGGAAGGGCAATGACCAGCTCGTCAAGCCCCGGCGTCAGCCTCAAACAGGAAGGCATTTCGTACATATGCGGAGCGGAGCTTCCCTGCGTCATCATCAATATGGTGCGTTCGGGCCCCGGTCTCGGCGGCATTCAGCCCGCGCAGGGAGATTATTTCCAGGCGGTCAAGGGCGGCGGACACGGCGATTACAAAATGCTGGTGTACGGTCCCTGCTCCGTGCAGGAGTGCGTCAACCTCGTTTACGACGCGTTCGACAAGGCGGAGAAATACCGCCTGCCCGTTATGATTCTCGGCGACGGTATGCTCGGTCAGATAATGGAGGCGGTCACGCTGCCTGAAATGAAGGACCCCGCGACTTTCCCCAAAAAGCCCTGGGCAACCACTGGCGAGGGCTTCGGCGCGACGAGAAGAGTGGTCAACTCTCTGTACATCGTCCCCGACGAGCTGGAAGATATGAACCACAAGCTGCAACGCGTCTATGACGATATGTGCGCCAACGAAACGATGTTCGAGGATTATCTCACGGAGGACGCCGAAATCGTCATCACCGCATACGGCACCGTGGCGAGAATAGCAAAGAGTGCCGTCGACCTGCTGCGCGCAAAGGGCGTGAAGGCGGGGCTGTTCCGTCCCATTACTCTTTATCCTTTCCCCAAGGACGCGCTGGACAAACTTGCGGCGCAGGCTTCCGTCAAGGAGTTCGTCACCGTCGAACTGTCTATGGGGCAGTACGTCGAGGACGTGAAACTCGTCGTGGAAGGCAGAAAACCCGTGAAGTTCTTCTCACGCACGGGCGGCAATGTCATGGCTCCCGAAGACATCGTGGAGTTCGTTTGCAAGGAGGCGTAATATGGCAGTAGTATTCAAGAAAACGGAAATGCTCACGGACACGCCGCTGCATTATTGCCCCGGCTGCACCCACGGTATAGCGCACAGACTCGTCGCGGAAGCGATTGAGGAGCTCGGCCTCAAAGGCAGAGTGGTCGGCATCGCGCCCGTCGGCTGCGCGGTGTTCGCGTACAAATATTTCAACTGCGATATGCAGGAAGCGGCGCACGGCAGAGCACCCGCCGTTGCGACGGGCATCAAGCTCACCAATCCCGACAACATCGTGTTCGCCTATCAGGGCGACGGTGACCTCGCGTCCATCGGTATGGCGGAAATCGTGCACGCCGCGGCGCGCGGTATGAACATCACCGTCATTTTCATCAACAACGCGATATACGGTATGACCGGCGGTCAGATGGCGCCCACCACGCTGCTCGGACAAAAGGCGACCACTTGTCCCGCAGGCCGCGACGCAAAAGTCAACGGACATCCCATCCGTATGAGCGAAATGCTCGCGACGCTGGACGGTCCCAGCTACATAGCCCGTTGCTCCCTCGCGGACGTGCCCAACATCAAAAAGGCGAAGAAGGCCATTTTGCAGGCGTTCAAAAACCAGATGGAAGGCAAAGGTTTCTCCTTTGTCGAGCTGCTTTCCACTTGCCCCACCAACTGGCATATGTCGCCCGTCAAGGCGCTGGATTTCGTCAAGAACGAGATGACCGAACAGTATCCTCTCGGCGTGTTCAAGGAGGTCAAGTAGTATGGAAAAAGTCATAGTCGCAGGTTTCGGCGGACAGGGCGTGCTGTCGCTCGGACAGATGCTCGCGTACGCGGCAATGTATGAAAATATGGCGGCAACGTGGCTGCCTTCCTACGGCCCCGAAATGCGCGGAGGTACGGCGAACTGTTCCGTCGTCATCGACGAAAAGGAAGTCGCGTCCCCCATCATTGCGGTGCCCGATTGCCTCATTGCAATGAACACTCCCAGCCTCTTCAAGTTCCAGGACAAAGTCAGACCCGGCGGACTCGTCATCATCAACAGCTCGTTGATTTCCGACAAGTGCAGCCGCGACGACGTCAAGACCTATTATGTCGAGGCAAACAAAATCGCGCACGAAGTGGGCAACGACAAGGCGTCCAACCTTGTCATTCTCGGCGCTTACATCAAACTTTCGGGCGTATTCCCCAAGCAGGTTATGATGGACACCATCGCAAAGGTGTTTGCGGCAAAGCCGCAGTTCATTCCGTCGAATCAGGCCTGTTTTGAGGCCGGTTACAACCTCTTCTGAACGGCGCTATTTTGCGAATAACTGTGTTAGAGCCCCGCATTCCGTCAGAATGCGGGGCTTGTGTTTAAGCTTCACTTCCCGCGGGGAATAATGCACCCCCTCCTTCCCTTTGGGCTTTCCTCCCCCACTCGGAATAGGGGACAATCCTCCTATCATGCGGGACTAACTTTTCGTCCTTTTGAAAAACTTTTATTCTCGCACTGACATAATCGAGCGGCGAACAGTACTAACTGAACGTCGCTCGTGGGCGGAGGAAGGCGACTCGCCTCGCACTACGCCCGTGTCTGTTTAATTTTCCGACCAGCTCGCGAGGTCGCGGAGCGCGCCGCGGCGTTCAAGCGGCGGTTACACCGCCTGTGAACGCTTGGCTGAGCGGCGCGTGACACCCCTCCGTATAACTTAAAGTGCTTTCGGAGTTTTGTTCCGATAAGTGCAGAAGGTGAAGGTGTAGCCGCTGTCGCAGACGGGGGCGGACTCGTCGGCGAGTTCCCATTCGGGGAGGAGGTCGAGATTTTCGTAAAACACCTGCGCATCGCCGTCCGCGCGCACTTTGGTGACTATAGCCTCCGAGCAGTAGGGCAGGAGAGTGCGGTACATCATGGCGCCGCCTATGACATAGACGTTGTCGGGTTCGTATTCGGCGGCTTGCGCGAGCAGTTGGTCAAGCGAGCGTACGAGTATGTAACCCTTTTCCTCCGCATCGGCGTCGCTGCCGTCGGGGTTGAGCACGATGTTGATGCGGTTTTTGAGCGGCATGCCGCCGGGAAGCGAGCGTAGCGTGTTACTGCCCATGACGACAATCTTGCCGCGCGTGTGCTCGACAAAATGCCGCATATCGGCTTTGATGTCAAAGAGCAGGGAGTTGTTTTTCCCGATGCCCCATTTTTCGTCTACCGCAACGATTGATTTCATCTGCTTTCTCCTGTGCCGATATACGGCTGACTGTTGCTGTGTGGCACGTATTGCTCGTTATAAGTAAAAAGTCGTGCACGGAATACAGCCATAGTTTAGGGGGGGCGGGGGAATAATTCTCCCGCTAGATTGCCACTTCGACTTTCTGACCTAGGGGAGTGTATTCGTAGTTTTCCAGCGTGAAGTCGTCCGTGGTGAAATCGTAAAAATTCTTGATTTCGGGGTTTATCGTGAATTTCGGCGCGTTGAACTGCGGATTTTGCAGTATTTTCTCCACTATCGGGACGTGGCGGTCATAGATGTGCGCGTCCGCGATGACGTGGACGAGTTCGCCGACTTTCAGTCCGCTGACCTGTGCGAACATATGCACGAGCACCGCGTATTGAACCACGTTCCAGTTGTTGGCGGTGAGGGTGTCCTGGCTGCGCTGGTTGAGTATGGCGTTGAGCTTGTCCCCCGTGACGTTGAAAGTGACGGAGTAGGCGCAGGGGTAAAGGTTCATCTCGTGCAGGTCCTGAAAGTTGTAAATGTTGGTCATTATGCGGCGGGAGGAGGGATTGTTTTTCAGGTCGAAGAGCACCCTGTCAACCTGGTCGAATTCGCCCTCTTTGTAGATGTGCTTTATGCCGAGCTGATAGCCGTACGCCTTGCCTATCGAGCCGTTTTCGTCCGCCCAGCTGTCCCAGATGTGGGAGCCGAGGTCGTGCACGTTGTTGGACTTTTTCTGCCATATCCAGAGGATTTCGTCCACGGCCGCCTTGAAATTGGTCTTGCGGAGAGTGATGATGGGAAACTCCGCGGAGAGGTCGTAGCGGTTGACGATGCAGAATTTCTTGACCGTGTGCGCGGGAGTGCCGTCCGCCCAGCGGGGACGCACGGGTAAGTCGGTGTCCCAGACACCGTTGTCTATGATGTCGCGGCAGGTGGCGACGAAAATTTTGTCTGCTTGGCTCATATGTGACTTTTGCGTTTTCGCAGTCCGCGCCGCGCGGTGTGCGCGGCGGTATGCTGCGCGGGAAACCCCTGCGTTGCCGCAGGGTTTCAGAGCACGAGTTTGGAGTTGACTTCCTTTGCCACTTCGCGGGGAAGTTTGACTATGCGGCGGTCGTAGGTGACGAGCCCGTTGATTTCTTCCTCAACGTCGCTGACCTGCGTGTAGACCGCGGCGGAGAGCCCTTTTTCTATGCCCGGGATGACGCTGTTTTCGTAAAGTTTTCTGAACGCTTCCGCAAACTTTTCCGGGGTCTTGAATATTTTGTAGCCGAAAAGTTTGTCGGGGCTGAACATATGCCCTTCCGTGGGGAGAGAGTAGCCGCCGAATTCGGAGAGCACGATACATCTGTCGTCGTTGGGGATGCGGATGGGCTTGAAATATATGTGCAGGCTTTTGAGCTGCGAGCTGTTCTTGCCCTGGTCGTGCCAGCCGCTCACGCTGTCGATTATGCGGGTGGGGTCAATCTCGTGCAGCTTTTTGGTGACTGCGACGGAGTCGAACTGTCCCCAACCCTCGTTGAAAGGCACCCATACGGCGAGGGAAACGCAGTTTTTGAGCCGCGCGACGGTGTCGTACATCTCGTTGATATATTCCTTGCGTCCCTCTTCGTCTGCGCGGGAGAAGAACTTGTATTTGTCGTCTTTGAGGTGTATGCCGACAAAGGGCAGAATGCCTATGGCGAAGAAGTTGTAGGACGTGCCGCCCGACACCATATCCTGCCATACGAGCACGCCTTCCTTGTCGCAATGGTAATACCACCGCAGGGGTTCGATTTTGATGTGCTTGCGTATCATATTGAACCCGAGAGATTTGACAAGCTTGACGTCGTATTCCAGCGCGGCGTTCGAGGGGGGCGTGAGCATACCGTCCGACCAATAGCCTTGGTCCAGCACGCCGGAGTGGAAATAAGGCTTATTGTTGAGTGCAAGGCGCTTGAAGCCCTTTCTGTCCGTCACGACGGAGAATTTGCGCATACCGAAATAGGAGCGCACGACGTCGTCGCCGACTTTTATCGCCAGGTCGTAAAGTTTGGGATTTTCGGGGGACCAGAGCTCGTAAGAGTCGAGGTCGATGACGGCGGTGTCGCCGAAGCACTTGACGGCTTTCAGAAGTTTGTTGCCGTCCATAATCGCGATGTCGGCGCTCTCCGCGCTGCCCGCGACGTCGAGTTTGATGACGAGTTTGTCGCGGTCGATGTCGGGGAGGATTGTGATGTCGCGGAGGTAGGGGTCGGGCACGCTCTCCATCCAGACGCTCTGCCATATGCCCGACTGCGGAGTGTACCATATCTGACCGTGATTGAGCTTCTGCTTGCCGCGGGAATGGTAAGACGTATCAGAGGGGTCGGTGACGACGACTTCAAGCACGTTGGTGCCCGTCTTCACGACGTCGGTCACGTCAAAGCCGAATGCGGTGTAGCCGCCGACGTGGGTGCCGAGTTCCTTTTCGTTGAGATATACGGTGGCGATGCAGTCCACGGCGTCGAAATGCAAAAAGGTATGCGCTTTGAGAAAACCGTCTTCGACTTCGAATTTAAGACGGTAGCACAGCGCGTCGTCGGGCTTTATCTCCATCCCCTCCGGCAGCCCCGAAAGCAGACATTCGGGGGAGAAGGGGACGAGAATTTTGCCCTGCCAGCCGGGGAAGCCGTCGCTGCGCTTGAACACGGCGTAATCCCAATAGCCGTTGAGCGTCTTGTAGCTGTCGCGCGCGAACTGCGGGCGCGGATATTCCGAAAGAGGCGTACTGCCCACTTCGAAAGGTGTTCTCAGACGAATGGTGTTCATAATCCCTCCGTTTTGTCCATAATCGCAATTTTCGGTGTTTATTCGTCCGTTTCGCGCGCTGAACGCGCAAAACGGGCAGATGTGTCAGTCTGTCCGTCTGTCAGTCGAACGGAACGGAGGCGAGTTCTTCGCCTTCGAAACTCACAAGTTTCACTCCGTCCTCGTTCAGCACGGCGTAGCTTCTCGGCGTGCCGTCGAAAGGCAGCCCGACCGAGCCCACGCATATGTAAGTCACTCCGCCTGCGGTCTTCACCGACGGCTTGTGGAAGTGTCCGTAAAAGACTATGTCGCCCGCTTTCGCACCCGTGGGCGGATTGTCGGGATTGACCTTGTGTCCGTGGGTGAAAAACACGGTGCGCCCCGACCATTCCATCGAAAAGTCGCCTATGATGGGGAAGTTGGATATCATTTCGTCCACTTCGCTGTCGCAGTTGCCTTTGATGACGGTGACGAAACTCATCGCGTCGTTGAGCAGCTTCGCAACGCGCATAGGGGCATACCCTTCGGGCAGAGGGTTGCGCGGTCCGTGGTTGTATGTGTCGCCCAGCAGGACCACTTTCGTGTCGGGGTGGTCGGGCAGAGTCGCGTCCACTATGGAGAAAAACTTTTCGAGGTTGACGGCGGAGCCGTGGATGTCGGATGCAACGAAAATTCTCATATCTTACCTTTTGTCAAAGTCAGTATCTTCTGTCGTCGTCGCGGCGGTCGTAGTCGTAGCCGCGCCCGTCTTCGGGGTAGTCGCGCCGTTCGTAGTCGCGGTAGCCGCGGTCGTATCTGTCGCGGTCGGCGTCGTAGCTGCGTTCGCGGTCGTAGTCAATGCCGCGGCGGTTGTCGCGCCTCATCGAGCGTCCTCTGTCATAGCCGCGGTTCTTGTCGGACGTGGGCTTGAAGAGCAGGAAGACTATGAGCAGAGCCGGCACGGCTATGCCTATGATGAGAACTATGCGCAGCGTCGTGGACGGAGTGCCTGCCGTGAGGTCGCCGTCGTCGGTGTCCTCGGGAGTTTCGGGAGCGAGGAGCGCTTCGCGTTCGGCCGCCGCCACGGGATGCCACGGGACGGTGAAGGCGTTGAAGGAGCTTTCTCCCGCCGTGCAGAAGAGAGGTTCGCCCGCGCCGTTGTCGGCGGAAAACGCCAATGTGCGCGTGCCGTCGGAAGCCGAGTAGTCAGACCAGCCGAGGAATTTGAAAGTGTAGCCCTTTGTGTCGGAAGAGGACACGCTGACAAGGTTGGAAAGCGTCAGTTCCGCCCCGTCGGCGAGAGTGAGAGTCACGTCGGGGAGAGCGTTTGCCGCCGTCGCTCCCGCGGGCAGAGAGGTGAGCAGCGCGTCTTCGGGTATCGCTCCCTGGATGTAACAGCCCGAACCGAGAGAGGAGTCGAGGATGTAAATATCGGCGCCGTATTTCACGGCTTTGTAATAATAGCCTTGCGTGAGATAAAAGGACGCGCTGTCCGCGTGCACTTCTATATTTGACGGTTGGGCGGTTTCGTTCGCGGCGAGCACGCCGTCGGACGGGGAAACGCAGATGTAAAACTCGTTGTCCGCCGCATACGCGGTGCCGCCTGACGCGGGTGCGAAAGCGCACGCCGTGAGCGTCAGGGCGAACAGGATAAGCGCAAGAGCGGGGACGCAAAACTTCTTCATGCTCATATACTACTATAATTATAGTCGAAAATAAAGTCTTTAAGCACATTTTCAACAAAGTTTGACTTTTGTTCCGCGGACGGAAATATTTCCGTCCGCGTTTTTTTGCGTCCGCTTTCCGCGCCCTGCGGTGACATAAAAGTTTGATTTTGACTTTTCACGCGGATAGCATTGCGGCATGGACGAGAAAGAAGTCGTGCGAGGGATATTGCGGATAGAGAGCGAGCTTGCGGCGCGGGCGTCGGAGCCTCTCCGCCGCTATAACGCGGACAAGGTGCACCTCAAACAGACGGAGTTTCACCGCGCGCCGCAGCGCAACCGCTGGGTGTTCGGCGGCAACCGTTCCGGCAAGACGGAATGCGGCGCCGTAGAAAGCGTGTGGCTGGCGCTCGGCGAGCACCCCTACAAGCCCAACCGCCCCGATGTGCAGGGATGGGTGGTCAGCCTTACGCAACAGGTGCAGCGGGATGTGGCGCAGTCCAAAATCCTGAAATATCTGCCGCCGCGGCGCATAGAGGACGTGGTGATGACGAGCGGCAGGAAAGGGTCGCCCGAATACGGCATAATCGACCACATTCTGGTGCGCAACGCTTTCGGCGGCATATCGAAACTCGGGTTCAAGTCCTGCGACCAGGGCAGAGAAAAATTTCAGGGTGCGTCGCTGGACTTCGTGTGGTTCGACGAGGAGCCGCCCCTCGACGTTTACGAGGAATGCAGGATGCGCGTCTTCGACAGGTCGGGGTACATCTTCGGCACAATGACCCCGCTCAAAGGGCTGACTTGGGTGTACGACGAGATAGAGCTCAACTCCCGCAACGACCCCGAAGTGTGGTGCACCCATATGGAGTGGAAGGACAATCCTTACCTCGACCCCGCGGAAGTGGAAAATATGTCGGCGGTGATGTCCGCGGACGAGCAGCAGTCGAGGCGTTACGGCAGGTTCTTTGCTGGGGAGGGGCTGGTCTATCCGGAATTCGACCCCGAACGCCACGTCATCGACCCGTTCGACGTGCCGCCCGAATGGCAGTGCGCGGTGTCTATCGACCCCGGGCTGAACAACCCCACCAGCTGTCACTTCTACGCCGTGGATTTCGACGGCGCAATCTACGTCGTGGGAGAGCACTACGAAAGGGGACGCGGCATCGACTGGCACGCGGAGAAAATCCTCGCGCTTGCCGACCGCCTCGGATGGCGAAGGGACACGTCTGGCAGGCTCCGCGCCCTCATAGACAGCGCCGCGTCGCAGCGTACGCTCGCCTCGGAGAAGAGCGTCGCCGAGCTGTTCTACGAAAGGGGCATTGCGGTCAATACACGCGTGAACAAGGACTTGTACAGCGGAATTCAACGCGTAAAGTCGCTGTTTAGCCGAGTGCCGACGCGGATATTCATCTTCCGCGACTGCGTGAATCTGATTCGCGAACTCAAAGGTTACTGGTGGGGGGATGGCGACAGGCCGCGGAAAGTCGACGACCACGCTCTCGACGAGCTGAGATATTTTGTGATGACGCAGCCGCCGCCTTCTCTTCCCGCCGTGCCCGAAAAGACTGTTATCCAGCGCGACAAAGAAAGCCTCGTCCGCGCCGTCAGAAGGGAGAAAGCATGGATGACGAGATTTTGAAAACTCTTCTCAAAAAAGCCACGGGCTATTCCCGCGACGAGGTGCAGGAAGAGTACGCCGTGACGCCGGAGGGAGAACTCGTGCTCACCAAACGCAAGGTGACCAAAAAGTATTATCCGCCCGACAGCACGGCGCTCAAAACCTACCTCGAACTCTCGGCGGGCAGGGGAACGGACACTCTTTCCGACGAGGAACTGCTGGCGGAAAAGGAAAGGCTGCTCGCGGAGCTTGCGGCGGCGGAGAAGAGCGGAAAACAGAAAAACGGCGCGTCCGCACGGCGGCAGCCCGGCGCGCGCGGAAAAAAAGGAGAACACAATGACTGAAAAGGAAAAGCAGACCGTGTCCGCGGTGCTGGAAGACTTCGCGAAAAGGCAGGAAGCCAGACGCCCCGTCGAGCTCAACTGGCGGCTGAATATGAACTTCGTGATAGGCAACCAGTTTGCGGAGATATCTTCGCGCGGCGACGTGGAGGAATACGGCAGGCAGTACTACTGGCAGTGCCGCGAGGTGTACAACCACATCGCGCCTATGCTGGAAACGCGGCTTTCCAAACTCGCGAGGGTGAAGGCGAAAGCCAGCGTGCGCCCCGCCACGGCGGACGATGCGGACAAGGCGTCCGCGGAAGTGGCGACGAAACTCATTCAGGCGGTGTCCGCGGAGAACGGGTTTTCCGCGCTTATGGGCGAGGCGAACACTTGGAGCGAGGTGACGGGGTGCGCGTTCTACAAAATCACCTGGGACACCTCGAAGGGTATGGCGCTGGACGCGGACGGAAAGCTGCGCGAGGGCGACGTGCGCATAAGCGTATGTCCGCCTTTCGAGATTTTCCCCGAAAACATCGCGATAGAGGACATCGACAAACAGCCGTCCATAATGCACGCCAAGGTGCTGGGCACGGAGGACGTGTTCCGCATATGGGGCAAACGCGTGCAGGGCAGGACGCTCAACGTGTTCTCTTTCGAGAATGCGGACGTGCTGGGCGGGTTCGGCTATCACGCCACCGCGCCAAAAATGGTGTCGGAGGCGAGGGAAGACGCGGTGCTGGTGATAGAAAAATACGAGCTTCCCACGGAAGAACATCCCGACGGCAGGCTGGTCATCGTCGCGGGGGACACTCTCGTTCACGACGGTCCTCTGCCTTACGTTAACGGGGAGGACGGCAAGCGCGGATATCCTTTCGCGAAACAGCTGTGTCTGGAATCGCTCGGAAACTTCTTCGGAGCGAGCGTCGTGGAGAGGGTCATACCCGTTCAGCGTGCCTACAACGCCGTGAAAAACCGCAAGCACGAATTTATGAACCGCATCGCAATGGGGGTGCTCGCCGTCGAGGACGGGAGCGTGGATACGGACGCTCTCGAAGAGGAGGGGCTTCCGCCCGGAAAGATACTCGTTTACAGGCAGGGCAGTGCGCCGCCCGTGATGCTGAACGCGGGGCAGGTGCCGTCCGAATTCGGCGTGGAGGAGGAGAAACTCCTCAACGAATTCGTGATGATAAGCGGCGTCAGCGAGGTGACGACTTATTCGCAGGTGCCGTCCAACGTGTCGTCGGGCACGGCGATATCCCTGCTTCTGGAACAGGACGACACGCGCATATCCCTGACCGCGGACAGCCTGCGCGAGGCAGTGAAGCGGATAGGGAAACACATCATCAGGCTTTATAAGCAGTTCGGGAGCGCGCCGCGCCTGAAACGCGTTGTGGGCGAAGGCGGCGAAGTGGAAGTGATGAGCTTTTCGGCAAACGACCTGGGCTCCGAGGACGTGGCGTTCGACACCGTCAACGAGATTGAGGACTCCCTCTCCTCCCGCCGCGCGATGGTCTACGACCTGCTCAACCTCGGTCTGTTTTCGGACGAGAACGGCACTCTCAGTGCGCGCACCAAAACCAAGATACTCGAACTGCTTGGCTTCGGCAACTGGGAGCAGTCCCGCGACGCGGACGAGGCGCACATCGCAAAGGCGGAGAGGGAAAACTTCGAACTGCGCACGAAAGACGTCGTCCCCGACGTGCTGGACGACCACGCGCTCCACATCACCGAACACACCAAGCTCTGCGTGTCCGCTCCCTGCGTGAAGGACAGGGCGTTCCACGACAGGGTGAGCGCGCACATAGGCAAACACAGAGAACTTGCCGCACTCGGAGAGGGCGTGGCGGAACTGCAAAGGAGATTCGGAGGAGAAAGCGATGAAGAAGAAAGAGCCTGAACTCAAAGGCGTGCCCGCGGAAGAGAGCGGGGCGAAGAAGGACGGAACCGCCGCGGAAGAGGCGGAGGTCCGCGAAGCCGCCGACGGCGGCGAAAACAAGGAAGAAAAGGGAAGTGCCTGCGGAAAATTCAGGAACCCCGAGGAACTGCTGAAAGCGTACGGCGAGCTGGAAAAGGAATTCACACGCCGTTCGCAGAGGCTTGCGGAGGCGGAGAGGATGCTTGCCGAAAAGGAAGCGCCGTTCGAGCCTACGGCGGAAGAGTGGAAAGGAGCGGTGGACAAGTTTTTCGTCGAAATCCCCGCCGCGAAGCCCTTTGCGAAGGAGATGGCGAAAGAGATTATGAGCCATCCCGAACTCAAGTCCGACCGCAACTGTCTGACGAACGCGCTGGTGCGCGTGCTCGCCGCGTCATTCCGCACGCCGGAGCAAATGCTTTCCGACGGACAATTCCTGCGTGAACACGTGCTGACCTCAACCGCCGTAAAGGCGGCGGTCGTGGAGGGCTATCTCAAAGGGCTGCGCGAAGGACAGCCTCCCGTGGTTATGCGGGACGGCGGACAGTTCGGCGTGGCTCCGAGAAAGGTCCCGAAGAGCATCGAAGAGGCGGGCAGTCTCTTTTTGAAAGATACGGAATAGGAGAATCTTATGGTTACACTCACAAATGCGGACAAAGCATTAAAGACATTTTATCTCGGCGTTCTGGCAGACCAACTCAATGTCGGGATAAATCCGCTGCTCGCGAAGATAGGTCAGACGGGCGCGGACGTATGGGGCAAAGAGGTCAGAAAACTCGCGCCCTACGGCATCAACGGCGGCATAGGTTCGGGCGGCGAAACGGACAGTCTGCCCGCAAGCGGCGGCAATAATTACGCGCAGTTCACCCTCACCCTCAAAAACCTTTTCGGAAGGATTGAGATTTCCGACAAAGCGGTGAGAGCGTCCCAGAACAGCGCGGGCGCGTTCGTCAATCTGCTCAACGCGGAAATGGACGGACTGCTCAAAGCCAGCAAGTTCAACTTCGGACGTATGCTGTACGGCGACGGCAGCGGGCTCATCGCGACCACGGTGGAGAACACGGGCGCGTCCAACGACGTCGTGACCGTGGACAGCGTCCGCGCGCTTATGGAAGGTATGACGGTGGACGTCTACAATTCTTCCGACGCAAAGGACAACACGGTGAGCGGCGCGCGCATTCTTTCCATAGACCGCGACGCAAAGACGGTGAAGCTCAGCATCGCCGCGTCCGCCAAAATCGGCGCGGGATACAAAATCTACGTCCAGGGCTCGAAGGGCAACGAAATCACGGGGCTCGAAGCGGTGTTCGGCGACACTCCCACCATTTACGGGCTCAACCGCAGCGATTACAGCTTCCTGAAACCTTACGTCAAGAACGTGACGGGCAAGGTCACTCCCGGTGCGATACAGTCCGCCATCGACGTCATCGAACAGGTTGCGGGCGGCAGCATCGATTTCATCGTCGCAGCATTCGACGCAAGACGCCAGTATGTGGATTTCCTCACCGAAAACCGCACCAACCTCGATTATATGAACCTCGACGGCGGCTATAAGGCGCTCTCTTACGCGGGCATACCTTTCGTCGCGGACAGGTTCGTCGCGGACGGCACGGTCTATCTGCTCAATTCCGAGGACTTCAAGCTCCATCAGCTCTGCGATTGGAGATGGCTGGAAGGGGAGAGCGGCAGCGTCCTGCACCAAATCCCCGGCAAGGCGTCTTACAGCGCGACCCTCGTCAAGTATGCGGACTTGCTTTGCGCGCGTCCCATGGGACAGGCGAAACTCGTCTTCGACGGTTCGGAGTCCTCTTCGTCCGGCACGTCCTATTACACTGTCACATTCGACTCCGCGGGCGGCAGCGACGTCAGCCCGCAGATAGTGCTGCCGGGCGGCAAGGCCGTCAAACCCGCCAATCCCACCAAATCGGGAGTGGGCTTCGTGCAGTGGGAGCTTGACGGAGAAGAGTACGACTTCGACACGCCCGTGAATTCCAACATCACTCTCACGGCGACTTATCTGTGATATGAGGGGCCTTATTCTTGTAGAACACGACCTGTACTCCGTGGCGGACAGGCTGAAAGAAATCGACCCGAGATACGAGCTGTTTTATAACCCCGCGCTCGGGAGATACGAAATCCACGCCTCGGGCGCTCTGCAAATGACCGTGCAGGGCGGGGTGCCGGACGCGCGCACGGTTGCGCGCGTCCGCGAAACCCGCGTGGAGAGGGCGGAGGCGGTAATGCGCGAAATCGAACGCGCCAACGCCGCCGCCCGCGCCGCCGCGGAGAAAAACGCGCTTGACAGAGCGCACATCCTCTGCGAAAAGGAGGGATTATGCTTGTAAAAGACGTTCTGGGCGAATGCCTGGTCAAAATGGGTAGGGAAAATTTCCTTTCCGAAAGCGACCTTTCGGACGCCGAGCAGACTCTTGCGGACAGACTGCTCGCCGCGCTCAACATAGCTTACCGCGAAGCGGTCACGGAATACATACCGCTTTATGCGGAAGAAGAAGTCACCGCCTCTGACGGGGAGATAAACGTGAGCTCGCTTTCGCGGCGCATTCTTTACCCCGTGTCGTTTACCGCGGACGGAAAACGCCGCAGGTTCTGGCCGCGTCCCGACGGGCTGGCGGCGGATTACAGCGGAAAAGGGGTGCTGCGATACGCCTATCTCCCCGACGAAGCGGCAATGACGGACGAGATAGAGGATATGCGCCTGACGCCCTCCGCGCTCTCGGACGGGACGCTTGCGGAGTACTACTTTCAGGACAAAGTCTTCGACCTCGCCGAGGCATACGACACGTCCTTCCGCGAAGCGCTCTCCGCGGTGCGCTACAAGGGCAGACCGATGCGTCTGGGGGCGGGGAGGTGGCGCGAATGACCGCAGTCCGCACTTCGTCGCGCACCCAGCGCATAGGATTCAGGGGCATAAAGAAGACCACGGACGAGAGCGTGCTCGACTGGGACTACACCCCCGAAATGTTCAACTACCGCATCGAAAACTGCACTCTCACGGGCGGGCTGGGATTTTCGGACGCGCAGGGCTTTGCCGCAAACGGCAGCGGAGCAAGGCGCGATTATCCCGCTCTGCCTTCGGGCGTCTTCGTCGAAGACATATTCCATTACCGCAGGCGCGCGTCGGGCGCATACGACGACAGGATAGTCATCCGCTCGTCCTCCGGCGCGCTCTATTACACGTCCGTTTTTTCGCAGGACACCTGGCACGCCGTGGAAGGCTATACGCTGTCCTCCGGCGCTTCGGCGGTCAGCTACAACTACGGCGGCAAGGACGTGCTGCTTATGTGCTCGCCCGACAGCGCCTTCGCGGTGCTGGACGACGGCACCGTGAAAGAGGTCCTCACCGCCCCGCGGTTTTCTTCCGTCACCGTGCACAACGAAAGGGTGTACGGTACGCTCAACGGCGAGAACAACCAGCTGTGGTTTTCCGACGACTTCGACCCCGAAAACTGGAACGTGTCGGGCGATGAAGCGGGCTACATCTCCTTTGCGGACGAATGCGGCGACGCCCTTGCGGCGGTGTCCTTCCTCGGTTATCTCTACATCTTTCGCGAGCACGGCATCTACCGTCTGACGGCATACGGCGACCAAAGCGAGTTTGTGCTGAAAAAGCTGTTTACAGCTACGGGAATGATATATAAACGTACGATTACGCTGTGCGGCGACAGAATTATGTTCCTGACCGACGAGGGCGTTTACGCGTTCGACGGCTACGACGCCACGCCCGCCGTGCCCGAACTCCCGAAGCTCACTTCGTTCAAAAACTGCGTGGGTGCGTACTACGACGGGGCGTATTGGCTGGCGTGTATGACGAACATCGGCGAGCTTGCGCAGGGGCTTTACGTCAACAACGCGCTCGTGCGTTACGACATAGCGACAGGGGATATGTGTATGATGGCGGGGCAGAATTTCGTCGCCCTGTGCGCGCTGCGCTCTCACGGGGCGTCGGACCTGTTGTGCTCGGTGCACTTTGCGGACTCCTGCAAACTCGGGTCGTTTTCCGAAAACGGGAGAGTGTTCGGCACCGCCACGCAGAAGATATACCGCACTCCGTACGGCGACCTTTCCTCTTCCGCATACAAGACGGTGCGCGACGTAACGCTCACCACGAAATATGCGCTGGAAGTGCGCGTGGTCACGGACGGAGAAATCCATTCCTATCCCCTTGCCGCCTCGGACGAACCGCAGACGGTTTTCGTGGGGAAGAGCGGAAAGAAAATAGGGCTGGAACTGCGTTCCGCCTCCGGGCTGTGCTTTGTCACGCAGCCCGTGGTGAGGCTGGACGTCACACGGCAGTGAGGTGAAATATGAACGTAAACGAAATCGCGTCGCTGGTGGAAGAACTGACCTTCCGCGTGCAGACGCTGGAAAGAAAAGTGGCGGAGCTGCAAGCGGCTGCCGCCGCGGAGTAGGAGGAAGATATGGCATCTTTCTGGGATGAATTCAAGGACTTGTTCAAGACGGATTCGCAGCGCGCGGAGGAAAGACAGCAGGCGCTGAACGACGCTCTCGAAGCGGAAAAAGGGCTTGCCGAGCAGCTTGCCGCACTCGACAGGGAATACCGCGAAAGTCTGCCTGCCGAGCCGGAATACGACCTCGACAAACTGTTTCCCGAAGATTTGGGGCTGGAAAAGGTGGACTACACGCCCGAAACGGACGAACAGCTGGCACAGCGGGCGCAGGCGGGAGTGAATTACGAGAAGTCGGAAGAGCGCAAAGGGCTGGAAGACGCGTTCAGAACAAGCTCGTCCGAACTCAACGAGCGTGCGGACGAAGCGGAGCGTACGCTGCGCGAGGACTACGAACAGCTCGGCGAACTTTATGCGGAACTCCGCAAACAGACGGAGAACGACGCTCTGCGCCGCGGGCTGGGCAGAAGCAGCATAAAAACCGGTGCTTTGAGCGACCTCGACGCCGACCGCGCGAATGCGGAAAACGCGAGCAAGGCGGCATACGACGCGGAAATGGCGGAAGTCGGCGCGCAGCTCGACGCCTTGCGGAAAGAACAGGACGCCGCGCTCGAACAGCTGGACCTCAAATATGCCGCGGAACTCGAAGAGAGGATAGCGGAGCTGAAAGAGGAACGCGACGCCACCGCCAAGAAATATGCGGAGTACAACAACAAAGTCGCGGAGAAAGAGCAGGAATACGCCGTGCAGCGCGAGGAGGACATAGCGGACTTTTTGGCGGAACGCGAAAAAGAGAGGCTGGAACGCGAGGAGACGCAGCGCGAGCAGGAGGCGAAGTACGGCTATACGGGAGAGAAGCAGGAGAACTATTCCAAGCGTTATGACCTGGCGTTCGAGTTCTATTCCTCCCTGTCGCCAGACATCGCCGCGGACGCGCTCGCCGCTTCGCCGAATATGAGATATTTCCTCGGCAACTATTATGACAAACTGATGTCGGCGTTGCAGGGCGACAGCGGACAGACGCGCTATTACTGAACGGAAAAACGGCACGGAACACCGTGCCGTTTTTTATGTTGCGGTCCGCCCGCGGACGCGCTTTCTCCGAGGTTCATTTTTTGGCGCTCTTGCGCACCGCATATATGACGGGCGGGGTGATGAGAGGGAAGAGCACCACTTCTATGACGAAATTGATTGAAAGCATTGCCGTCATGAATTCGGGGGAAATGAGTGTGTCGTTCACGCTCTTGCCGCCGTATAGCGCCCACATCATTCCGAGCACCAGTCCCGTGTTGGTGAGTACGCCGGCAAGGCAGGCGACGCCGTCTGTCAGAGCTTGAAGCAGACGGGGCAGTTCGTCCTTTTTCGCGGCGTCGGCACCCGCGGCGTTCTGCGCTCCGTCCGCACCCGCTCCGTCTTCGTCGGGCGAGCCGTCCGCACACGCTCCGTCGTATGCGCGCTCTGCGGGTATGTCTTCGGAAACTGGTTCGGCCGCCGCGGAAAACTCCGATGACCTTTTGCGTCGTATGCGTTTTGCAAGCGCCGAAAGCCCTTTCATCACCGAGAAAGCCACCACGGGCACGAAAAGGCGGGGAAGGATGGAAACCAGCGGATTCTGGAATATCGGAGCGGTCGGGGAGCCCGCGCCGACGGTGAATGCCATCACAAGCGACGTCACGCCCATCACGAGCCCTCCGAGCAGCCCCGTGAGAAAGTCCTGCGTGAGGGAGAGGACGAGCACGGGCAGCAGGGTGAGCGCAAGCGTGGCGGAACTTACCCGTATGGGTATCACGCTCAATATGACAGTCAGCGCGAGCAGCAGCGCGAGTATTGCTATACGTTTGCTTTTCTTCAAGGCGAACTTCCCGAAATCGTTTTTTGCACTATACCACACACGGGCGCGCGTGTCAAACGGGCGGAAAAGCTCCTGCGGACAATCTTAAAGAAACATTAAGAAAAAAATTTCGGTTTTCAATGATGTTTTAAGTTTGCAGGGCAATAATCAAGGCGTAAAGAGCGGAAACGTTCTTTCGATATATCCTCCCTATATGAGCACGAAAGTGCGACAACCCTCCCAAATGGCGAAAGCCAAACAATCCTCCCCTGTTAGCGAAGAACCTCCATCGTAATCTTCTCTAACAAAAAAGCGGCAGACTCACGGGTCTGCCGTTTTTTTGTCCCCGCCGAGCGCAGGGAGGCGGGTACAATGTCAGGGAGACTCACGGGTCTGCTGTTTTTTTGTCCCCGCCGAGCGCAGGGAGGCGGGCACAATGTCAGGGAGACTCACGGGTCTGCCGTTTTTTTTGTCCCCGCCGAGCGCAGGGAGGCGGGCACAATGTCGGTTCGGGCAATGGCAGAGCCGACTGAAAAAGCCCCGCGGGAGCAGGGCTTTTGATGCGGCGGATTTCGGCAGGAGACGCTTCATTCGAAGTTCTCGGCCACTTTTTTCAGATATCCCGTGATGTCGAGATGCTGCGGACAGGAGCGCTCGCATTTCTTGCAGCGGATGCAGTCCGACGCTTTGCCGTGGCTCTTTATGAGATTGTCGTAGTAGGTCTGTTGGGTGGAGAAGCCTTTGTTGTGCGCTATCTTTTCCGCGTTGTAGAGCGAGAAATACGTCGGGATGGCTATGTGTTTCGGGCAGCCGTCCACGCAGTAGCCGCAGCCCGTGCAGGGGATGGATACCGCGCCGTTCACGATGTCCGCCACGCGGAACACCGCCGCCTTTTCCTCTTCGGTGAGGGGAGTGAAGTCGCGCATAAAGGAGATGGTGTCCCTCATCTGTGCGATGTTCGACACGCCGCTGAGCACGGTCTTCACGCCGTCCAGTCCCGCGGCAAAACGTATCGCCCAGGACGCGTTCGTCGCGTTCGGGTCGAGCGCGCGGAGCAATTTTTCCGCCTCTGCGGGAAGTTTGGCAAGCGTGCCGCCCTTGACGGGTTCCATCACAACGACGGGCTTTTTGTGCTTTTTCGCCGTTTCGTAACACAGGCGGGACTGAATGCCCGCGTTGTCCCAGTCGAGATAGTTCAGCTGCAACTGCACGAAGTCGACTTCGGGGTGTTCGGTGAGCACCCTGTCAAGCAGGGCGGCGCTGTCGTGGAAGGAAAACCCTATCTGTTTTGCGATGCCTTCCTCTTTGAGCGCCGACATATATTCGAAGGTGCGGAACTTCTTTGCGGTGGCGTAATGGTCCTCGCCGACGTTGTGGACGAGGTAATAATCGAAGTAGTCCACGCCGCATTTTTTCAGCTGTTCCTCGGTGATGCGCCTCTGCATATCCGCGGAGGTGATGAAAGCGGGCATAAGAGGCAGTTTGTCGGCGACGGTGAAAGAGTCCCTGGGATGTCTTTCCACCACCGCGCGGCGAAGAAATTCTTCGCTCATACCGCCGTGATACATATAAGCCGTATCGAAATAGGTGAATCCGCCTGCCAGGAACTCGTCCGCCATAAGGCATACCTGTTCAAAGTCGACGTTCCTTTCGTTGTCGCCTTTCACTGGCATACGCATCAGCCCGAAACCGAACTTCTTTTCCATAAATCTCTCCTTAAACCGCGCTTTCGCGCAAAATCGTCCTGAATCAACGCCGCGGGGAACAACGCATTCCGCGCGTCGGCGCACACGGACGGGCGCGGGCGGGCGCGGGCGGGCGCGAAACATACGTTATGATGCGGTCAAATATCCGTCTGTTGCTATATTACACTCCGTGGCGCGCAAGTCAAGCGTTTTTCCGAAATTCCGCCACGGCGGAACATTTGTACGGTTGCCCCTTTACCGCGGGGCGGGAAGCGGGTATAATGATAAAAAAACGCGAGGTGGATAATGAAAGTCGTAATCATAGGCGGCGTCGCGGGCGGAGCGAGCTGCGCAACGCGTCTGCGCCGCCTGGACGAGAGTGCCGAAATCGTCATTCTGGAACGCGGCGAAAACGTGTCGTATGCAAACTGCGGACTTCCTTATTTCGTGGGCGGAAAGATAGAGCGCGAGGAAGACCTCACGGTCGCGTCGCCCGCATTTTTAAAAAGGCGCTTCCGCATAGACGTACGCGTGCGCTCGGAAGCCGTCGGCATAGACGCCGCGGCAAAGACCGTCCGCGTGCGCGAAAAGGACGGAATGGAATACGAAGAAAACTATGACAAGCTTGTGCTTGCGCCGGGAGCCGCGGCAAAGACGTTCGGATGGGGCGGAGAGGGCGTGTTCACCCTCCGCGACGTGCGCGACGCCACGGGGCTTGCGGGCTACATCCGTACGCACGGAGTGAAGACCGCGCTCGTTGCGGGCGGCGGTTTCATAGGTGTGGAAACCGCGGAAAATCTTCTGAGGGCAGGGCTTTCGGTCACGCTTGCGGAGTTCGCGCCCCAGCTGCTTCCCCCTCTCGACCCCGAACTTGCGGTTATGCTTTCGGATGAGCTGAAAAAGGCGGGAGCGGACGTGCGCACGGGCACGGGAGTGAAGAGCATAGACCGCGCGGACGGCGCGCTCGACGTCGCGTTTACCGACGGGACGGCGGGGAAATTCGGCATAGCCGTGCTTGCGCTCGGAGTTTCGCCCGAAACGTCGCTCGCAAAATCCGCGGGAGCGGAAATCGCCGCGGACGGCGGCATCGCGGTCGACGGGCTGATGCGCACGTCGCTTCCCGACGTGTATGCGGCGGGCGACGCGGTGAGCGTGCTCGGCGCGGACGGCAGAGAGACCCTCGTTCCTCTCGCAGGGCCCGCAAACAGACAGGGCAGAAGCATTGCGGACAACATCGCGGGCGGCGCGTCCTCGAACGGCAGACAGGTGCTCGGCGCGAGCGTGGCAAAGGTGTGCTCGCTCACGGCGGCGTCCGTGGGACTGAACGAAAAACAGCTGAAAAAGGCGGGGACGGATTACCGCAAGATTTATTCTTTCCCCTTTTCGCACGCCACATATTATCCCGGTGCGACGCAAATGGTCTGCAAGCTGCTTTTCGCGCCCGACGGCAGAGTGCTGGGCGCGCAGGCGGTGGGTGCCGACAACGTGGAGAAGCAGATAGACGTCATTGCGGCGGCGATGAAATTCGGCGGCACGGTGCGCGACCTCGCGCAGATGGAGCTGTGTTACGCACCGCCTTACAATTCCGCGAAAAGTCCCGTCAATATGATGGGGTTCATTGCCTCCAACCTGTTGGACGGGCTTGCCCCCACCGTCTATGCGGAGAGCATTCCGAAAGAGTGCGCCGTCCTCGACGTGCGCACCCCGCAGGAGTTTGCGGTGGGGCACATAGACGGCTCGTTCAACATCCCTCTCGACGAACTGCGCGACAGGCTTTCGGAAGTGCCGCAGGGCAGACCGCTTGCCGTCACCTGTGCGGTCGGACTGCGCGGCTATCTCGCCGTGCGCATACTGCTCGCGCACGGTTTCGACGCGCGCAACCTGTCCGGCGGGTTCAGGATGTACACGCTGACAAAAAAGGCGGGACTAATCAAATAGGCACTTTATTGTGACGTTTTGAAGACGTAAAATGCCGTAAAGGCAAAAAGCAGGCCCCGCACCCGGTGCGGGGTCTGCTTCTGCGGGGGAAGGATGTCGGACCTTTCCGTTCGGTCCGAAGGCGTCACATTCTGTTGATTTTTTCGTAAGAGTAGTAGGTCTCGCCCGTTTCCGCGTCGGTGAGGATGTGCACATAATAGCCGTCGGAGGCCTGCGCGCTTCCCACGCGGATGCGGATGACTTCCTCGCCGCGCACCGTTTCCTTCTCGAAGAAGAATATCTCGGACACGCCGCCGGAATAGGACGTCATTTTGATTTCGGTTTCGCCGCGCTCGCTTTCGTATTCGAAGGTGCTGCGCTCGACGAGCCTTCTGTTTTCGTAGACGGAGTAATTGTACTCCTTCTCCTCCTCGCCGTTTTCGTTCTCGACGCTCTGTTCGACCAGCATATAGCGCGTGTCGGAGAGGGTGACGCGGAAGGTGGTTTCGCTCTCGCTTTCGCCGGGTTCGTTCTCGCTTTCGCGCTCGCCGCGGATGGCATATTCCGTGCCGTCGATTATCATTATGCCGCTGATGGCATAGTCTTCTTCGGTTTCGAAACGGTCGTCATCGTCGCGGTCGTAGTCGGGGAGCAGAGTTTCGTTGTAATACATCACATACGTCACGGTGTTGCCCTGCATATCGCGGTAGGACACGGTGCTCTTGACTGCGTAGCCTTCGCGGTCGGACTGTTCCGCCGTCACGTTGAAGCCGCCGTCTGCGAGCAGGCTGTCGACAAGCGCCATATATCCGTCGAGTTTCGCCGTGTCTGTGCCCGTCGCGGCGTCTGTGCCCGTGTCGGCCGCCGCGGAAGCTGTCGCCGCGCCGCCGTCGTTCATTGCGGAGATGAGCATACCCGCGGACGCCGCGCTGAACCCGTAGATTTCTTCCGTGGTGTCGAGCTCGTCGAATTTACCGTCGTCGGCGGTGCCCGTGTTGCCGCCGTCCGTGATGCCGGAGCCTCCGTTTCCGCCGCCGTTTACGTTGCCGGTTGACGAGCCGCCGCCCGCGCCGTCGCCTATGTTGCAGGCGACAAGACCGAGCGCCAGAGCCGCCACAAGCGCTATCATCAGAACAGTGAGTAATTTTTTCATAACGGTTACCTCCTGAGTGTCGGGGGCGCTGTCCGCCGCCCGCTTTCACTTATATAACAACCGCCGTATGCCGTTTTGTTGGAAAATGCGCAAAAAATTTTTTCGGACGGGGCGGCGCCTTTCGGAAAAACGCTGTGCCGCGCTTTCCGCACCCGTGCCTTAGATTATTTATATGTTCCGTGTGCGCGTGCGCCCGTCCTTATGCGTGCGCCCGTCCGTGAGTGTCCGCACTTGCCCCCCCCCGCCTTTTGAGCGCGCCGGCGCGTGCGCCCGTCCGCCGCGCGAGTGTTGCCGCTTGCCGCGGCGGCGTTGACTGCCGCCGATTTGACTGTTATTATTAAAAAAAGTGCGGGATTTCCAACAAAAACAGCATTCCGCGTTGTTTATATATCGGGAAGGATATGTCAAGCGAGAAACTCGAAAGATATGTGAGCCGGCTGAAAGAGGGCGACACGCGCGCGTTCGACTATATTTACGAGCGCACGCACCGCGCCGTATATTTCGCCGTCTATTACATACTCCGCGACAAGATGCTCGCCGAGGACGCATTGCAGGAAACTTTCGTGCGGGCGCTGTCGGCGGTGGCGCAGTACCGCGAGGGGAGCAATTTCACCGCGTGGCTGTGCACGGTGGGGCGCTCCGTCGCGCTCAATCATCTGAAAAAGTACTCGCGCGAAGTGTCCACGGACTTCTCCGAAGACGGTGCGGGGTTCGGGACGCACGAACACGAGATGCCTTTCGTCTTCGAACTCGCCGCAAAGGTGCTGTCCGAAGAGGAATACAAAATAGTTATGCTGTGCCACGTGGCGGGCTACAAGCGGCGCGAAGTCGCCGAAATGCTGGATATGCCCATAGGCACCGTCACCTGGAAAAACAACGAAGCGCTCAAAAAGCTCCGTCAACGCCTCGAAGCGGAGGAAAGTCTATGAAGAAGGACGTGAAAAAACTGCTTGCGGAACACCGCGCCGAAATCCTGCCCGACGAAAGGGTGAAGGAGAAAGTCAAGCGCGACCTGGGCATCTCTTCCGTCACGGAGAGCAGGCTTTCCTATGCCCACGGCGGCGAACGCGCGGTCACGGACAGGCGCAAGGCGACGACGGCCGTAATCGCCGTGGTGCTCATTGCGGCGGTGTTCCTCTGCATATTCCTGCCGCTATGGTTGGGACGCGGCGGCACGTCGGGGACGGTCACGCCTCCCGGAGGCGGAATATTCGGTTCCATAACGGACGCGGGCTCCTTTTACGCTTACGGAGCGGCGTCGGTAGGGTCCATACTGTCGTCTGCCGCGAGCGGCGCGGCGCAGACCGCGGCGGAAGCGGGAAGCGCGGCGGAGAGCAGGGCGGAGAGTGCATCGGGCTCGGACGCGGAGCAGGTGGCAACGCTCAACAAGTATCTTTCCATTGTGGAAAGTCTGCTCTCGGACGGCGGCATAACGGAAACGGCGGTCGCTCCCGCGGAAGGCTACGCCTTCGGGATGAACGTCGTGAGCACGGACCTGCTCGGCGGGACTTCGTCCTATACGCTGTATTACAACAAGCAGTTTGTGGGAGCGAGCACGGACGACGACGAAAGGGAAGAGAACTATGCGATAGACGGCGTCCTCGTCGTGGACGGCGCGGAGTATCCCGTCACGGGCAACTATCAGACGGAAACGGAGAGCGGGGAGCAGGGCGGCGAGCTGTTTTTCCGCGCGTATACGTCCGATGACAGACGCTCGTACATCGAAGTGAGGCAGGAGTACGAAACGGAAGAGGAAGGGCAGGAGTCCGAAACGGAAGTCGAGTATGTTTACACGGTACGGCGTGACGGCGAGACGGCGGAGCGGATGACCGTCGAGTACGAGGAAGAAAACGGCGAGCTGGAACTTATGATGACCATAGAGCGCGGGGGCGCGCGCGAAACCCTGTATTTCGAGGACGAAACGGAGGGCGGCGAGCGCGTCATAGCCGTGCACGGCAATCTGGACGGCTCTCCCGTGTCATTCCGCATTTATGTGCGCGAAGGGGAGTATCATTACGTCTTCGGCGACGGCAGCGAAGCGGGCGGCGACCGTCCGTATGACGACGATGACGACGACGATGACGACGACGATGATGACGACCGTTTCGACGACGACTGAAAACACGGGCATATCTTCGGGCGCGGCGCTGCCGCGCCTTTTTTTTTGCGGCGCAGGCGGGAAGACGGCGCGGAGCGGAAAAAGAATAAATTTTCAGGCTTCAAACGCTTGCTTTTTTCGGGAAAAAGTCATACAAATATTTTCCGTTATGAGCACGATTGCGGGAAGACACGACGTACATCCGCGCTTCGGCGCGTTCACGGCTGCGCTGAAAAGCCACGCGGTGTTAATCATTGCCGTTATCGCCGCCGCGGTGACCTGTATTTTCGTGCATCCCGATGCGGGATATGCCGATTATTTCGACCTCGACACGCTTTCGTGTCTGTTCTGCACGCTCGCCGTCGTGTCCGCCCTCAAAGAAAGACACTTTTTCGAGTGGCTGGCGGGCAAGATAGTCACGGCGTTCGGCAATATGCGCCGCGTCGCGTTCGCACTGGTCTTCGTGACCTATTTCGGCTCGATGATTATGGCGAACGATATGGCGCTCATAACTTTTCTGCCGCTCGGGTGGTTCGCGCTCTCGTCCTGCGGCAAGAAAAAGTATACCGCTTTCGTGTTTATAATGCAGAACGTCGCCGCAAACCTCGGCGGTATGCTCACGCCTTTCGGCAATCCGCAGAACCTGTATCTTTACTCCTATTATTCCATAAACGCGGGCGAGTTCTTTGCCGTAATGGCCCTGCCTTTTGCCGTCGCGTTCGTGCTGATAGCCCTGACCTGCCTTGTCGTGAAACCCGAACCCGTTGCGCTTGAAACGCCCGAAGTCCCCGCGCCGCCCGCGTGGCGTACGGTGGTTTATTTCGTGCTTTTCGCGCTGTCGGTGCTCATCGTTTTCCGCGTTTTTCCGTTCTATGTCGGGCTTGCCGCCGTCACGCTCGCGCTGCTGGTGCTCGAACCCCGCGCGTTCCTCAAAGTGGATTACGGTCTGCTGCTCACGTTCTGCGCGTTTTTCGTCTTTTCGGGCAACCTTGCGCGCATTCCCGCCGTCGAGAGCGCGCTCGGCTCTCTCGTCGCGCTGTCCCCGCTGCTCGTCGGCACGGCGTCCTGCCAGGTCATCAGCAACGTCCCGTCCGCGGTGCTGCTGTCGCGCTTTACGTCCGATTACCGCCACTTGCTGGTCGCCGTCAACATAGGCGGGCTGGGCACTCCCGTCGCCTCCCTCGCAAGCCTCATCACCCTCGGCGAATACCGCCGCCGCTGTCCGGGTTCCACCGCGCGGTATCTCGGACTGTTTTCCCTCATCAACTTCGGCTATCTCGCCGTGCTCATCGCTTCGAGCTATCTCGCCGACGTCATCGTTCCCTGAAAACTCCGCCGCGCGCAGACGGTGTAACCCTTGACATTACAATTTCGAGGGTGTAACATTTCCCGTGAGGTGCTCTATGAAGATTACTTCCAGATTTACCGTGGCGGTGCATACGTTGCTTGCGATATACACCTTTCAGGGCAGGTTCAAGACCACGTCGGATTTCATTGCGTCCAGCGTCCGCGTGAATCCCGTCGTCATACGCCGCACCCTTCTCAGCCTGAAAGCGGCGGGTATGGTGGACGTAAAGGCGGGCAGCGGCGGCGCGACATTGGTCAAAGACCCCGCCGACATAACCCTTTACGACATCTATAAGGCGGTGGACAGCGTGGAAGGGGACATATTCCATTTCCACGAAAACCCGAACCCCGACTGTCCCGTGGGCGCAAACATCCACGCGGTGCTCGACGGACATCTTGCGGACGCGCAGACCGCGATGGAGAATTCGCTGAAAAACGTCACTCTTTACGACCTCATTGCAGAGCTCAACTCGAAAATAAACTGAAAAACGGACGGAAATTTATCTCCGCGTCTTTGCTCCCTTCGCATTCCGAAGGGAGTTTTTTGCCCGCAAAAATTTTTCGGATTTTTTGTTGTAACGCTTGACATTACAACAAAGCGGGGTTATTATGCCGTTGTAATCAAGATGATTACATCAAAAACAATGCGGAGGCAGACTATGAAAACGGCACAACTCAACAAGAATTCTTACGAAACGGTGAAGCTTGCAAAGGGCGAGATGAATGTCTACGATTTCGGCGGCATAAAACTGCACGCGTACAAAACCAACGATTTCATCGACGACGAAGTGTTCTTCTTCGAGAAGGAGGGCAGAGTGGTCGCGCTGGAAGCGCCCTGTTTTTACGACAACTACGCGGAGCTTGACGAATATTTTGCGGACAGGGGACTCTCCGTCTCCGCAATGCTCATCGCATATCATATGTGCGGCGGCACTTATCTGCCGAATGCGAGGAAATATTCCACGGAAAATGCGGTCGAGTACGGATTGCGCGGCGGCGGCAAGGCGCTCGGCGACAAATTCACCGCGGCGTTCGGAGATATATTCGACGCGACACCCCACAAAATCACGGACGTTATCGGCGCGGGCAAAACCGTCGTCTGCGGCATAGAATTCGTCGTCACCGTCACTCCCGACGCGTTCGACGTCGAAATCCCCGAAATCAACGCGGTCTACACCCATATGCTCGGTCACGACTGTCATTCCATCGTCGCGGGCAGCTCACACGCGGACGCCATAGCGGCACAGCTCAACGGCTATCTCGAAAAGGGTTACACACTCGTGCTCACTTCGCACTACACCCCCGAAGACCTCAAAGACGTGCGCACCAAAATCGCGTACATCGAGGACCTCAAAGCGATTGCGGCGCGCAGCGCGGACGGAGCGGAGTTCAAGGCGGAAGTGCAGAAGCGTTATCCGGATTACAGCGGCGAGAATTATCTCGATATGACGACGGGCTTCTTCTTCGGCGGCTGAATGTGATATCATAACGGGAGAGCACCGTCACGGCGCTCTCCCGCGCAGGCGATACAAAACCTGCCGTGGCGGAAAAGGCGGTGAAAAATATGACCGTGAACCGAAACCTTGACAGACTGATAGAAATCCTGTGCGAAGAGAGGGGAGAGACGCCCCCTGCGGTGAGCGGGGAAGAAAAGCCGCGGCTTTTCCGCGCGTTGTCCAACGTCCGCCCGCCGCTTCCCGTCACGGAGGAATTTCTGCATTTGCAGGACGAATATCTTTCCGCCGTCGTGCGCGACAAAGGGATTGTCGACGTCGACACACTCCGTTTCGAGGACGGCATAGCGCTTTGGCAGGGCGACATAACGCGGCTGAACGCGGACGCAATCGTCAATGCGGCAAACAGCGCGCTGCTCGGATGTTTTTATCCTCTGCACGGGTGCATAGACAACGCGATACATTCGGCGGCGGGTGTGCAGGTGCGCCTGGAATGCAACCGCATTATGCGCGGCGGCGAAGAGCCTGCGGGCGGCGTAAAAGTGACGGGAGGGTACAACCTTCCCTGCCGCTACATCTTCCACACCGTCGGTCCCGTCGTATACGGAAAAGTCACGGCGCGCAACGAAGCGGACCTGCGCGGCTGTTACGTTTCCTGTCTGGAAGAGGCGGAGCGGCGCGGGCTGTCTTCCTTGGCGTTCTGCTGCATTTCGACGGGCGAGTTCCGTTACCCGCGCGAGGAAGCGTGCCGCGTGGCGGTGGCGGCGGTCAGGGAAAAGCTCGCGGAAAACAAAAGCGGGCTGAAAGTGGTCTTCGACGTGTTTACGGACGAGGACAGGAGGGCGTATGAAAAAGAACTTCGACGTCAGCCGTAGGGCGGACAATGCGGAAAATATCTCCCGCGTGAAGGAGTGGCTGAACGCTGCCGACGCCGTGATTATAGGCGCGGGAGCGGGGCTTTCGACGTCTGCGGGGTTTGCTTATTCGGGCGAGCGCTTCGAGAGATATTTTGCCGACTTTTCTGCAAAATACGGGTTTAACGATATGTATTCGGGTGGTTTTTACCCCTATTTGTGCAAAGAAGAGTTTTGGGCATACTGGTCGCGCTACATCTGGATAAACCGTTACGACTGTCCCGCGGGCAAGCCTTACGAGACATTGCTCGACCTCGTGCGGGACAAAAATTACTTCGTCCTCACCACCAACGTCGACCACCGTTTTCAGGTCGCGGGGTTTGACAAAAAACGGTTGTTTTACACACAGGGCGACTACGGACTGTTCCAGTGTTCCGTGCCTTGCCACAACCGCACATACGACAACAAAGCACAGGTGCGCGCGATGCTGGACGCGCAGAAAAATATGCGCATTCCGTCCGAACTCGTGCCGCGCTGTCCCGTGTGCGGCAGACCTATGACCACGAATCTGCGTGCGGACGACAGGTTTGTGGAGGACGAAGGCTGGCACGCCGCGTGCAGGCGGTATACGGATTTCCTGCGCGCCTGCGACGGGGGCAGAGTGCTGTTCCTCGAACTCGGCGTGGGGATGAATACGCCCGGCATAATCAAATATCCTTTCATCCGTATGACTTACGAAAACGCGAATGCCCGATATGTATGCGTCAACCTGCAAACGGCGTATGCGCCGGAGGAGATTGCGGACCGCTCCGTCTGTCTGTCCGAAGATATCGGCGGCGTGCTGGAACGTCTTGTCAGCTGATTTTCTTCCCGCCGTTCCGCCGCGCTTCGGGCGCGGCTTTCCGAAATCGGAGCGGCACTCCTGTGCTATGCGGCATATAGTAAAGCAGAAGCCTTACGGGAGTGCGTGCGATGAATATAATCGACAAGAAATTTTTCGACCTGGCAAAGGAAATCGAAAGTCTGACGGAAGAGGACATCTGCCGCAACATAAAGACGGCATTTGCCGCCGTGCACCGCGATACGCAGCGCAGTCTTGCAGACTTTTTCAACAAATTCGGGTTCTGGGGCAGGCTTGACCCCGACGCGGGCGTTTTCGAGGAGATAGAGCTGAAAGCCCGCGCGCTCCGCGAGCATATGGACGATTTCGTCTGGCTTTACGGCAGACTTGCCGATTTCCGCTCCAAAAAAACTTTGTTCGCCGTCCTCAACAACTGGTACCGTTACGATTTCAAGACCTCGACGGAAACGAAAGAGTATCTTTTCGACGAGTATTTCGACCTCGATTTGGTCAAGTGCACGCGCGACGAAGTGGTGGTCGACCTCGGCGCGTATATAGGCGACAGCGTGGTGTCCTACCTCGTCAATTACGGCGCGGATTGCTACAAAAAGATATACTGCTACGAAATAACCCCCGAGATTTTCGAACTGATGAAACAGACTCTTTCGCGTTTCGAGCGCATAGATATGCGCCTGAAAGGCGTGTCCGACGAAGAGGGCACTCTCCGACTTTCGCCCTGCGACGCGAGTTCGTCGTCCAATACCCTCGCGGAAGAGGGCGTGCGCGAGGTGGACGTGGTCACCCTCGACGCCGATATACGGGAGCCCGTGACTCTCATCAAGGCGGACATCGAAGGCTTCGAGCAGAAGGCGCTGCGCGGCGCGGCGGAGCACATACGGCGCGACCGCCCGAAACTCCTCATTTCCGTCTATCACAACAACGAGGACCTGTGGAAAATTCCGCGTATGATAGACTCTTTCGCCGAGGGCTACCGTTTCTATCTCCGCTACAAAAGCTCTCCCGTCTATCCCACGGAAATCACCCTCATCGCCTTGCCCTGACCGCCGCGTCGATTTGCAAAGAGCACCGCCGTCGATTGATTTTGCGGCATCCGGTCTGCGTGCGAAGTTCACGCAGGGCGTGCGGCGCGTCAGCGACAGGTGAAAATACGGTTCGGCGACATACTAAAACCCGCTCGTCCTTTTAAAACAGCGGCATAAGCCGCCCCGCGGAGCGAAAATCAGAGAGCAACGCGACAGTTTACGGCGGAGCGGAGAAACGAGGAGCGTGGCGAACGTCCGTATTTTCGCGACGCGCAGAGGAGACGCAGGCACAAACGCGAACACCCCGCAAAAACTTGCGGGGTGTTGCAAACGATGCCTTGCGGCGACGAATGGAGCTGCTAACCGGATTTGTAAGGAGCACGAAGTGCGACGGAATAGCGCATTTTGCGGCATCTGGTCTGCGTGCGAAGTTCACGCAGGACGCAAAATCGCGTCAGCGAAAGGTGAAAATACGGTTTGGCGACATATTAAAACCCGCTCGTTACCGAGCGGGTTTGGTGGAGCTGCTAACCGGATTTGAACCGGTGACCTCTTCCTTACCAAGGAAGTGCTCTACCTCCTGAGCCATAGCAGCATATCGGTGTTGCGGCATACGGGCGTGCTCCGCCGAACGATGCTATTAGATTATATTGTTTTGAGTCGGCTTTGTCAATGAAATTGCCGATGAATTTATATCGAAAAACCGCCGCGACATCAAGAGTGACGGGGCAGCGGTAGAGCAGTATGTAAAAACGTCGGTTACATTGCGTCGGGATGTCGGTTTCAGGACGGAGCGCCGTTGTCGGAAACGTAGAAGAAGGGCAGGTCGTGCGCGAGTGCGGCGCGCGCGACGTCGTCCGCTTCCGCCTTTCTGCGCACGGCGCCGTATCCTCGGCAGGTTTTGAAGCGCATTTCGCCGTAAGGCGTCGTCAGGATTTCGCTTTGCCGCACAAGCGTCCTCCGTTCCGCCGTATGTATGCGCACGCCCGCCGTGAGAGTGTTGCGGAACACCAGACCCACGAATTTGTCCTCGTCGCGCGAGCGGCACAGGCAGAAAAGGGTGTAGGCGGGCCGCCCTTTTTTCATATGTACGGGGGCGGTCCACACGTCGAGCGCGCCCTCCGCCATCAGTCTTTCGCAGGCAAATCCTATCTCTTCGCCCGTCATATCGTCGAGATTGCAGCATATGAGCGCAACGGTTTCTTCCTCCGCTTCTTCCCCGACGAATGCGCGCAGGACGTTTGCGCGCGGCAGGTCGCGTTTGCCCGCGCCGCAGCCCGTGTTCCGCACAAAGATGACGGGCATATTGCCGAAGGCATCCGCGAGTTCGGCGGCGAGGGCCGCTCCCGTCACGGTGCAGAGTTCGGTCTCCGCATCCGAACCGTATGCGGGCATACCTTTTGCGAGTTCGGCAACTGCGGGCGCAGGCACGGGAAGGGTGCCGTGAGCGCATTTTACGCTTCCGCCGCCGAGATTGACGGCAGAAAAGACCGTGCGGTCGGGAGCAAGCGTATTGAACAGCAGGCAGGAGAGTAGAACACCCGTTATCGCGGGCAGCGAACCGACCTCGTGGAAATGTACGTGCGTTTCGTCCGTGCCGTGCACCTGCGCTTCCGCGCAGGCGATGCGCGCATAGACCGCTTTCGCCCTGTTCTTTGCCGCGTCGGGGGCGGCGGAGGAGTCGATGACGGCATAGACGTCGCCAAGCGTGCGGTGCACGTGTCCCTCGTCGGGAGCGGTCAGGGAGAGGTAAGTGCCGAGGACGCCGCACCTTTCCGTGGGTGTCAGCGTCATTTCCGCTTTTTCGGGCAGGGCGGCGCGCATAGCCTTTTCCGCGGCGGCGCGGTCGGGCGCGAGTTCGTAAAGCGCGGCGGCAAGCATATTCCCCGCTATGCCCGAAGCACATTGAACGTACAGAGTTTTCATCGTTTTTCTCCCGTATTGTTTATGATGTGCGCGAGATAGCCCGCGCCGAAGCCGTTGTCTATGTTGACGACCGAAACGCCGCTCGCGCAGGAATTGAGCATCGCAAGAAGCGCCGCAAGCCCGCCGAAATTCGCGCCGTAGCCAACGCTTGTGGGGACCGCCACGACGGGGCAGTCCACAAGCCCCGCGACCACGCTTGCGAGCGCGCCTTCCATCCCCGCGACGGCGACTATCACGCGCGCCTGCGTAATTTCGTCGAGGTGGGAGAGCAGTCTGTGCAGCCCCGACACCCCCACGTCGTATATTCTCGTCACGCGGCTGCCCAGCGTTTCTGCCGTCACGGCGGCCTCTTCGCATACGGGAATATCGCTTGTCCCCGCGGACACCACGACTATGTTGCCCCGCGGATTTTCCGTCGGGACGGGGGAAACGACCGCAATCCGCGCCTCGCGGTGATATTCCAGGGGGAATTTCTCGCCGAGCGCTGCCGCCTTTTCTTCGGACAGCCGCGTGACGAGCACGTTGTTCAGCCCGTTGGAAAGCATATTCCCGACAATTCCCTCAATCTGTTCCGCGGTTTTGCCGCTGCCGTAAACGACCTCGTCCGTCCCTTGCCGCACCTTGCGGTGATAGTCGACGTGAGCGTACCCCAAATCCTCGAAAGGCTGCTTTTTGAGGGCGAGCAGCGCGTCATCCGCGCTGAGTTCGCCGTTTTGCACTTTGAGCAGAATTTCTTTTACGGAATCCTTCATATTTCCTCCTTGCGGCGCCCTGATGTGCCGCCGCGGGTCAGTTTCTTTCTTCGACCGTTATCTCTTCCGACGGGAAGATTTGCCTTACGGCTTCGCGGATTGCCGCCCGCTTTTTCTCGGACATATCCGCCTCTTTCGGCGCAATCTGCACCCTTATTCCGTCGGGGCGCACGCGCACGCGGAAATCCGAAAAGCCCATTGCGCGGAGCGCGCCTTCCGCGCGTTCGACCCTGTTCAGAAGCGGACGCGTCAGCCGCGTGTCCTGCGCTATGCGGGTGGCAAGACAGGAGTATGACGGTTTGTCCCAGACGGAAAGCCCCGCCTCCTTCGCCGCCGCGCGGATGTCGTCTTTCGTGAGCCCCGCTTCGCGCAGGGGAGAGCGCACGCCGAGCTCCGCAGTAGCGCGCGAGCCGGGACGTTCCGCGTCGTCGTCCGAGGCGTTCGTGCCGTCGGCAAGCACGGAGAAGCCGTCCTTTTCCGCCGCGGCGAGCAGAGCGGACATCATAGCGCGTTTGCAGTGATAACAACGTAATGCGGAGTTTACCGTAATGTTTTCGTCGGATAAAACGCTTGTTTTTACCACAACGTATTTGCACCCGATTTCGCGCGCAAAATTCTCGGCTTCTTTCACCTCGAACTCGGGGGTGAATTCCGAACGGGCGAAATACGCCGTGACGTCCGCGCCGTGCAGGCGCGCGGCATACAGCAGATAGGCGGAGTCCGTGCCGCCCGAATAGGCGACGGCGAGTTTTCCGTTTTCCGCGAAAAACTCCGCAAGAGACCTGCGTATGCCGCCCGATGGCGTGTCCGACGGGGATGTGAAATTCGTCGTCATTGCGTGCCTCCTTTTCAGTCTGTCGCGCCGCCGCTCACTTCCTGCGAGCGGCTTTCGGCGAAATACCATATGCACCAGAATGCCAGCACCAGCAGCATTAAGGCGGCGCCGGGCGCGAGCAGCCATCCGTACGCTCCGAGCACGAATGCGCCGCGCCTGTATGCAAAGTTTATCATAGTTCCCCACGTGGGGGAAGTCACGCTGCCGAGCCCCAGAAAACTCAGCGTCGCTTCCGTCATTATGCTGCTTGCGACGGTGGACACATAGCGCGTCAGGGCAACTTCACCGACATTTGGCAGAATGTGACGGAAAGTTATGCGTGCGGGGGAGTATCCCGCCGCCGTCAGCGCTTCCGCAAACGGCATCGCCGAAAGATGCACGGCTTTTGCGCGCACGGCGCGCGCGGTGGTCACCCAGCCGAATGCCGCAATGACGAGGACGGTTTCCGTTTCGCCGCCGCCGAGGAATGCGGTCAGGACGATTATGACGGGCAGTTTCGGCAGCATCATAAACAGGTTTATCAGACCGTTTGCCGCCGCCCCCACGACTCCGCCCGCGCTTGCCGCAAGCCCCGTCAGAGTGCCGACGACGAGCGCCGCCGCGGCGGACGCGATGCCGACGAGCAGGGTCTGGCGCGTGGCGTACACGAGTTCCGTGAATATGTCGTAGCCCATATCGTTCGTGCCGAGGATGTGTTCGGCAGAGGGGGACTGCCACGCCTGAAACGCCTGCGTCGGCGAGTAATCCGTGAACACGGAAGGCGCCGCCGCCGCGAGCAGAAACACGACAAGCAGAGCCGCCCCCACGGCGAGCGCGGCGATGCCCGCGGTTTTGTTTTTCCCGACTGTCGGGAGGAAGCGTCTTACGGTTTTGTCATATGCTCGCATTTTTACGCCTCCTGACCTTCGGGTCGGCGAGCATCAGAACGATGTCCGTCACCACCGTCACGCCGAGAATGAAAGCGGATATCACCGTAAGGCAGCCTTGCAGGACGGGATAGTCGAGCGAGGTTATCGCCTGCGATACGAGCAGCCCCATTCCGTTGATTGAGAATATGGTTTCCGTCACCACCGACCCTCCGAGCATCGCGCCGAGGTTCATCCCCGTCATCGTGAGGAAGGACTGACCCGCGTTGGGGAAGACGTGCACGAAAGATATTCGTGACGGCGACAGCCCGCGCGAGCGTGCGTACAGCACGTATTTTTCGTCGTTTTCCTTTGCCGCGCTTGCGCGGAGCATCATATATTTCGGCGGCGTGGTGGCAAGCACGAGCGTCGCAATCGGCAGGATTAAATGCACTATTCTGTCGCCAAAACCTTCGATTGTGCCGATGTCCGCTCCCGGAGAACTGAGGTTGCCGTAGGGCAGCCATCCCAGCGTGAAGGAGAACAGTATCACCAGCACCATCGCAATCATAAATGTCGGGACGGCGTTCAGCAGCACCGACGAGCCCGTAAAGAGAGTGTCGCCGATTCCGCGCGCTTTTCTTCCCGCCGCGAGTCCCGCCGCAAGCGCTATGAGGGTGGAGAGCACGACGGCGGGCAGCACCGTCTGCAACGTCGCGGGCAGACGTTGCGCAATGAGGGAAGCCACGGTCGCGTTGTAGTGGTAGGAGTAGCCCAGACTTCCGCCGAAGACGTCTTCGAGGTAGGCGGCGAACTGCTGCGCGAGCGGCAGGTCCAGCCCCAGCGCCGAGTAGTAGCGCGCATAGACTTCCGCCGACAGCGTTTCCGCGTCCAGCCCCGTGAGCAGATATACGGGGTCGCCCGGCATCAGCCGCGGCAGGGCGAAGTTGAGCACTACCACGGCTGCAAATGCCGTGAGCGCGATTAAGATGTGGCGGATATACTTCTGCATTTTTTCTTATGCACGTTCGAGCGAGAGCCAGGTTGCGGCATTGAGAAGTCCGAAATCGGCGTCCGTGACGAAGCCCGTGAAACGTCGTGACACCACTTGCAGCTGCGAGTCGTAATAAAGCGCGACGGCGGGCAGATTTTCGGCGTACCAAAGCTGGCATTCGCGCGCGGCGGCGGCGTATTCTTCGGGAGTGCCTGCCGCACTCAGTGCGTCTGCTATGCTCAAAAATTCCTCGTCGAACACCTGCGACACCCCCTGAACGGCGTGCGTGCCGTCCATATAAATCGTGCCCAGCCCTCCCATCATTTTCATTCCGTTGGAGGTATAACCGATTATGCACGCCTGATGAGTGACGTTCCCGTCGCTGAATCCGTTCGTGGTTGCGGCGCGGAAGGAGTTGACGTCCATTGCGTCTATCGTCACCGTGACGCCGATGTCTTGAAGGGAGGTGCGCACGAGTTCGGCATAGCGCATATGAGTCGCGTTGCCCGAATTTACCGCAAGGCGGAAGGAAAGCGAGGCGAGCCCCGTTTCCGCAAGCCCCGCTTCGAGGTATTCCCGCGCTTTTTCGAGGTCGCGGGAGAGCACTTCGGTGTCGGATATGTATCCGAGCGTGGTGGGCGGCACGAACCCCGCCTGCGAAGGCGAGGAATATTCGGAGGCGAAAAGTTCGCGGAAGCGGTCGTAATCCAGCGCATACGTCACGGCTTTGCGAAGGTTGAGGTTGTCAAACGGGGAGGAAGAGTTGTTGAACGCCAGCACCGCGGGCAGATTGTCTGCCGCGACGGGAATTATCTCCGCATTGCCGTTTTCGGCAAGCGTCGCCGCAACCGTCGCGTCAACTCCGCCGGAATAGCGCCACAGCATATCGAGCTCGCCGTTTGCGAAAGCGAGATACATCGTGTCTTCGCCTCCGAACAGGCGCACCGTTATGCGCTCCGCGGCGAGTTCGCCGTCGGCGGGGTAGTAAGGGTTGGGGACGAAGGTAATCGTGCCCGCGTCGCGCGAGAAACTTTCGAACATATAAACCCCGCAACCGACGCGGTTTTCGGAGGGCGTCGCGGTTTCTGTTGTTTTGCCCTCATATATGTGTCCGGGCATAATGCGCAGGGACGTGAGGTCGGAAAGGGCGCGCACGTCTGCTTCGCGGAAGACGAGAGTTATGCTGCGCCCGTCCGCCGACACGTCCGCGGACAGGAGTTTGCTTTCCGTCACCGCGCCCGTTGTGTCCGTGATTGAACTCAGCCAGTTGCCGCTGTCGTATTCGTCGGCGTAACCGAGTGTGAAAAGAATGTCGTCCGCGGTGACGGGGACGCCGTCGTCCCAGCACATTCCGTCACGCACGGTGAACACCCACGTTTTCGAGTCTTCCGTGGAAAATTCGGCGAGCAGGGGGGAATAAGTCCCGTCCGCGCCCGCGGACACCAACGCCTGCTGTGTGAGACCCGCGGAGAGCTGGTCGTAGTTGTAGTCGCTTCTGTCCGCGGAGGCGATGACCGTTGTTGTGCCTATGACGAAACCGCCGTCCGCGGTCTTATTGTCACAGGCGGCAAGTGCCGAAAGAGAGAGCGCGAGAACGCACGCCGCCGCGGCAAAAACCGCCGCCCTTTTTGCAAACTTTCCGAAAAATTTTCTCATTCCTTTTCCTCGCGGAGCGTTCCGTGCTCCAGAACCGTTATTCTGTCCGCCGCCCGCCGCAGAAAATCCGCGTCGTGGGAGATGTAAATCACCGCAAGTCCGAGCTTTGCGGAAAGTTCGCCCAGCAGTTCCGCAATCCTCGCCTGCGTCATCACGTCCAGCATTGCCGTCGCTTCGTCGGCAATGAGCACGGAGGGACGGAGGGCGAGAGCGCGCGCAATCGCCGCCCTCTGCGCCTGTCCGCCCGACAGCGCGAACGGCCGCCGTTTCGCAAGCCCGAAGGGCAGCCCCACTAGCCCGAAAAGTTCCTCCGTCTTTTCTTTCGCTTCCCTGCCGCGTTTTGCCGAATGCGAAAACACGAGCGCCTCCGCCACCGCGCCGCCTATCGTCTGCACGGGGTCGAGAGAGGCGTAAGGGGATTGGAATATCATCTGTATTCCGCGTCCCTTTTCGCGGTCGTATTTTCTGTGTCTGCCTTCCGACCACAGCGGCTCGCCGTCCAGAAATACGTTGCCGCCGTCGGGCGTTTCCATCCCCGTGAGTATCCTCGCAACGGTGCTTTTTCCCACCCCGCTCGCGCCGGAAAGGGCAAGCCTTTCGCCGTCGCCGAGGGTGAAAGAAATGTCGGAAAGCACGGTTAAACCGTCGGTTTTGCCTGTATGAAACGTCTTTTGCAGATTTTTGACGGTCAGCATTTGCAGCACCTCACTTCGCGGTCCGCAACGGCGCGCAGGGGCTGATGCTCCCGACACACCTCTTCCGCGAGCGGACAGCGCGAAAGGTAGGGACAGCCGCCCGCGGCTTCGGGGCGCAGTTCGCGGTCGGCGTGCAGACCGTTTTTCGGAAGCGCGGCGATGAGCGCACGCGTATAGGGGTGGAGAGGGGTGGACAGCACGTCCGACGCGCCGCCGCATTCCACCGCTTCGCCGTCCAGCATCACCGCGATTTTGTCCGCGCGTTCCGCGACGGAAATGTCGTGCGTGATGACGATGACCGCGGCGGACGGGAAGAGAGCGTCGAGTTCGTCCAGAAATTCCGCCGCAGTCGCGGCGTCTATGCCTTTCGTCGGTTCGTCCGCTATCAGCAGCCGCACGTCCTCGGAACAGGCGGCGGCAAGCGTCACCCGCTGAGCCTGTCCGCCCGAAAGTTCGAAAGGATAGCGGGAGAGAATGTCCTCGCCTTCCGCAAGCCCCGCGCGGCGCAGACGGGCGCACGCCTCGCGCCGGCGGTCCCCGCGTTTCACGCCCTGTTTTTTCAGAGTTTCGTAAAGCTGTGTCGATATGCGCAGAGAGGGGTTGAGAAATTCCGCCCCGCTCTGGGGAATGAGGCAAATCTCTTTCCCGCGCAGGGCGTTGAGTTTGCGCTCCGACAGCGCCGTCAGCTCTTTGCCGTCCAGCGTTACCTTTCCCGTTGCCGTGCAGTTGCGCGGAAGAAGCCCCGCGACGGCGAGGGCGGTCATTGTCTTTCCGCAACCCGACTCGCCGACTATCGCGAGTTTTTCGCCCTTGTCCGCGGCAAGCGAAAGCCCCGCGACGACTTTGCGACGTCCGTCGGCGAGATAAGCGGTTACCGTCAGATTTTCCGTTTGAAACAGCATCGGCGCAAAAAAAGACTTATCCGCAGGGATAAGCCTTCGTGACTCCGTAGGAATTCGAGTTGTGTTTTCGTCGCGTTTTACGGCGCCTTCGTGACGCCCTGCGACCCGTCTATATTAGCACTTCCGCGCGCGCGTGTCAACGGGAGCGCGTGCCCTTGTGCGGATATGTGCATATGCGCGGCGCGCGAGGATTGACATCCGCCCTTTCTTATGCTAATTTTTGCATATGAGAGTTCTTGTGATAGACGGACAGGGCGGCGGAATAGGGAAACAGCTCGTGCGCGCGCTGCGCGAAAGCGGAACGGACGCGCGGATTGTCGCCTGCGGCACAAATGCGGAAGCCGCGCGCGGAATGCGCAAGGCAGGGGCGGACGAGGCGTTTTCCGGCGAAAACGCGGTCGTGCGCGAAGCGGGGCTTGCCGACGTCGTCACGGGACCGGTCGGGATAATTATGCCGGGCGCGATAGCGGGAGAAATCACGCCTGCCGCCGCGCTCGCCGTTGCGTCGGCGCGCGCCGTGCGCGTGCTCGTGCCCGTGGGGAAATGCAATACGCTGATTGCGGGAGCGACGCAGGGAAACCTTGCGTCCTACATCCGCGACGCGGCGAAAACCGTGGCGGAGATTTGCGCAGGTGCGGCAGTCCGTGCGGAATAAAATGAAGGTAAGGAGGGAAAGAAATGGTCTGCAAAGCTACTACTGACGACGTAAGGGTGCTTGCGGAATTCGCCGCCACGCTGTGGCCGGGGCGTTCCGCCGACGATATCGAGCAGATTTTTGCCAAACAGCTCATCGAGGACTCCGAAGCGGCGTTTTTCATCAGCTACGCAGGGGACGGTCCCATCGGGTTCGCGCTGTGTCAGCTCAGGCACGAGTATGTCGAGGGCACGGAAACTTCCCCCGTCGGCTATCTTGAAGGCATATTCATCCGCGAAGGATACAGACGCAAGGGCTATGCGGCGGAACTGCTTGCCGAGTGCGAGAGGTGGGCGCAGCTGCAAGGCTGCAAGGAATTTGCCAGCGACTGCGAGGTGAAGAACGAAGGGAGTATGCGTTTTCACCGTGCGGCAGGCTTCGACGAAGCCAACCGCATAGTCTGTTACGTCAAGAAACTTATATGACGGTCCGCGCCGACCGGGCTCGGTCGGTCCGCGGGAATTGCGGAGGAAAGATGAAGTACAGCCTTGCCGTGTTCGATATGGACGGCACCATTCTGGACACCCTCGACGACCTGACGGACACGCTCAATATGTCGCTTGCCGAGGTCGGAATGCCCGTGCGCACCAAGGACGAAGTGCGCTCGTTTGTGGGCAACGGCGTGGGCAAACTTCTGGAAAGAGCGGTGCCCGAAGGGACTTCGGACGAAAAGTCCGCGGAGCTTGCGGAAGCGTTCCGCAAAAACTATGCGGTGCATTGCGCGGACAAGACGAAACCCTATGACGGGGTGCCCGAAGCGATTGCCGCTCTGCGCGCGGCGGGGATGAAGACGGCGGTGGTTTCCAACAAGGTGGATTTTGCCGTGCAGGCGCTTGCGGAAGACTATTTCGCGGGGCTTTTCGACATAGCCGTCGGTGAACGCGAAGGTGTGCGGAGAAAGCCCGCGCCCGACGCGGTGAACGAAATTCTGCGTGCGCTGGACGTGCCGCGCGAAGCCGCGGTTTACGTCGGCGACTCCGATGTGGACGCCGACACGGCGAGGAACGCGGGGGTGGACTTCGTGGGCGTCGGATGGGGTTTCCGTCCGCGTGAAGTGCTCGCCGCTCACGGCGCGGAAATCATAGTAGATAGTGCGGCGCAACTGCTCGCGCAGATTTTGCGCGACTAGCCGCAAACGACCAAAAAGGGAGTTTACAAGTCAAAAACGCAATGAAAAAGCACCGCTTTGTGCGGTGCTTTCCTTTTTTGTCCGAAAGTCTTGTCATCTGTCGGCAATGGGGACGTACTCCTGACGCGGCGCAACGGCGGTGTAGCCGGGACGTATAATCTTGCCGCGGTTGGCAAGCTCTTCGATGCGGTGCGCGCTCCAACCCGCTATTCTCGCCACGGAGAAGAGAGGGGTGTAAAGCTCGGTCGGAATTTTCAGCATAGTGTAGATGAGCCCGGAGTAGAAGTCCACGTTTGCGCTGACGCCCTTGTACATCTTGCGTTTTTCACCGATGACTTCGGGAGCTATGCGCGCCACTTTTTCGTAGTATTCGTAGTCGGCTTCGAGCCCTTTCGCGACGGCGAGTTTCTTGGCGTAACTTTGGAGGATGTCGGCGCGCGGGTCGCTGAGCGAATACACCGCGTGCCCTATGCCGTACACGAGCCCCGCTCCGTCGAACGCCTTTTTGTCGAGCAGGCGGGCTATGTAATCGCGGATTGCGGAGTCGGTGCACGGGGTGGTGGCTTTGATGTCCGCGAACATCTTTGACACCTTGATGTTTGCGCCGCCGTGGCGCGGTCCTTTGAGAGAGCCGAGGGACGCCGCGACCGCGGAGTAGGTGTCCGTGCCCGAACTCGTCACGACGTGGTTGGTGAACGTGGAGTTGTTGCCGCCGCCGTGTTCGGCGTGCAGCACGAGGCAGAGGTCGAGGATGAGGGCTTCCAGCTCCGTATATTTTTTGTTGGGACGGATGAGCCGCAGAATGTTTTCCGCCGTGCTCAGCTCGTGGCGCGGCTTGTGTATGATGAGGCTGTTGTCGGAGTGGTAATGCGCATACACCTGATAGCCGTATGCGGAAAGCAGCGGGAACTGCGCGATGAGCTGTATGCTCTGGCGCAGCACGTTGGGGATGGAGATGTCGTCGGGGTGCTTGTCGTAGCTGTAAAGGGTGAGCACGCTTCTTGCGATGACGTTCATCATATCCGCGGAGGGCGCTTTCATTATGATGTCGCGCACGAAACTTTCGGGCAGGCGGCGGTAGTCGGCAAGCATCGTGTTGAAATGTTCGAGTTTCTGCTTGTCGGGCAGCTTGCCGAAGAGGAGGAGATAGACGGTTTCCTCGAAGCCGAAGCGGCGTTCGGTGACGAAACCGTTCACGAGGTCCTGAATGGGGATGCCGCGGTAATAAAGTTCGCCGGGGCATTCGACGCGGTTGCCGTTTTCGTCGAGCCGATAGGAATTTATCTCGCTGATTTCGGTGAGCCCCGCGACGACGCCCGTACCGTCTATGTCACGCAAGCCGCGTTTTACGTTGTATTTTTCGTAAAGAGAAGGGTCGATGGTGCTGTTTTCCACGCAGACGTCGCTCATCTTGCGCATCCACGGCGCGTAGTGTTGCACGACCTTTTCGAATTGTTCCATAATCACGCTCCTTAATCCGTATTCCGCGGACGCGACGTCGCCTTGCCGCGGTGAGCCGAAAAGAAAAACGGCTGTCCGTCATCCTGAAAAACACAAAATTCCGGGTGAAAACGAAATGATTGTACCACAAAAATATGCAAAAAGCAACACCCGTATTATTATGTAAAATCCGTGTCGGGGAAAGACCGCGGAGCGAAGGTCATTTCCGTTCCGCCGTAAGGTCCGCAAAAGCGAATTTCAGAGCCTTTGCAAGGTCGGCGGGAGAAACCTCTATCTGTCTGCCTATTTTGCCCGCGCTGAAAACTATGCGCTCCTGTCCGCGCGCGCTTTCGTCGAGGACGGTGACGAACTGTTTTTTCATTCCGAGAGGGGAGCAGCCGCCGTGCACGTAGCCCGTCAGCGGAAACAGTTCCTTGGATTTTATCATTTCGACGGATTTTTCACCCACGGCGCGCGCCGCCTTTTTGAGGTCGAGTTCGCGTGCGACGGGAATGACGAAGACGTAATGCGCAAGGCTTTTCCCCTGCGTCACAAGAGTTTTGAACACGCGCTCGGGAGGAAGCCCCATCATTGCCGCGGCTTCCACGCCGCTCGGCGCGTCCTCCGGGGATATCTCTTTGCCTTCGGGCAGATAGGACAGACTGCCGTATTTCACGCCCGCGCGGTCGAGGGCGCGCATCGCGTTTGTTTTTTCGGTGTGCATCCGTGCTCCTTTGCGACGGAAAAATCCCGCCGCGTTCGGCGGCGGGACCGTGTCGCGTTGTTTTCAGTTGACGGAGAAGAGCAGGTCGCCGTAAGTGGGGAAGGGCCAGTACTTTTTGGCGGTGTGTATCTCCATCTCGTCCGCGGCGGCGCGGAGCGCGTTCATCGCGGGGATGATTTCGTCGCGGCATATTCTGCCGTATTCCATCCAGCTTTCCGCTTTCTTGCCTTTTTCGATGGCGGCTTTGAGGGAAGCAATCGCCTTTGCCGCGTCGGCATAAAGAGCGTTGAGCAGTTTCAGCGTATCTTTCTGCGGCGCTTTCGTCACGCCCGCGGCGGCAAGCGCGCCCACGGTGTCGGCGAGCTCGCGTTCATAGGTGGTGACGGCGGGCAGGACGTCCTTTTCCGCCATATCCAGCATCGTGTTCGCCTCTATCGCTATCTGCTTGGAATAGTTTTCGATGAGGATGTCCTTGCGGCTCCTGATTTCCTCTTCCGTGAACACTCCGTTGCGCTCAAACAGCGCGATGTTTTCGGGGGAGTCGAGCAGTTCGAGACAGTCCACCGTGGTGGGCAGGTTGAGCAGCCCGCGGCGTTTCGCCTCTTCCACCCATTCGGCGGAATAGTTGTTGCCGTTGAAGACTATCCTGCCGTGCTCGTTCATAATGCGTTTGATTATGTCGCGTATGCAGGCGTTGAAATCGTCCGCTTCGGCGAGCTCCGCCGCGGCGGCGCGGAATTCGTCCGCCATAATGGTGTTGAGCACCGTGTTGGTGTCCGCGATTGAGAAGGCGGAGCCGAGCATACGGAACTCGAACTTGTTGCCCGTGAACGCGAGGGGGGAGGTGCGGTTGCGGTCCGTGCTGTCCATTGCGAATTTGGGCAGAACGTGCACGCCTATCTCCACTTCGCACGCCGCGCGCTTGGAGTAAGTCCTGCCGTCGGCGATTGCCTGCAAAATGCCCGTCAGCTCGTCGCCGAGGTACATACTCACGATTGCGGGGGGCGCTTCGTTGGCGCCGAGACGATGGTCGTTGCCCGCGCTCGCCGCGCTGATGCGCAGAAGGTCCTGATGCTTGTCCACCGCGGCTATCATAAGCGAAACGATGAGCAGGAACTGCGCGTTGTCGGACGGGCTTTTGCCCGGCTCGAAGATGTTGTGACCGAAGTTGGTGACCAGCGACCAGTTGTTGTGCTTGCCGCTGCCGTTCACGCCCGCGAAGGGTTTTTCGTGCAGCAGACAGGTCATCCCGTGCTTTGCCGCCACTTTGCGCATAGTTTCCATCGTCAGCTGGTTCTGGTCCGTCGCGACGTTGACGGTGGTGTAGATGGGAGCAAGTTCGTGCTGTGCGGGGGCGACTTCGTTGTGCTTGGTCTTGGCAAGCACGCCGAGTTTCCACAGTTCCTCGTCGAGGTCTTTCATAAACGCCGCTACGCGGGGTTTAATCGCGCCGAAGTAGTGGTCTTCCAGCTCCTGTCCCTTGGGCGGTTTTGCGCCGAAGAGAGTCCTGCCGGTGTACATCAGGTCACGGCGTTTTTCGAAAGATTTGCTGTCGATGAGGAAATATTCCTGTTCGGGACCGACGGCGGAATAGAGTTTTTCCGTCTTTCTGCCGAAGAGGCGCAGCAGAGCGACGCCCTCGCGGCTGACCGCTTCCATAGAGCGCAGCAGGGGCGTCTTTTTGTCAAGCGCCTGACCGTTGTAGCTGCAAAACGCGGTGGGAATGCACAGAGTGTTGTCCTTGATGAAGGCGTAAGAGGTCGGGTCCCACGCGGTATAGCCGCGCGCTTCGAAAGTCGCGCGCAGTCCGCCGCTGGGGAAAGAGCTCGCGTCGGGTTCGCCCTTTATCAGTTCCTTGCCGCCGAACTCCATAATCACGCCGCCGTCGGGTGTGGGGGAGATGAAAGAGTCGTGCTTTTCCGCGGACAGTCCCGTCATCGGCTGGAACCAGTGCGTGAAGTGAGTCACGCCTTTTTCCACCGCCCAGTCCTTCATCGCGTTGGCGATGACGTTTGCGGTTTCGAGAGGGAGGGGACGGTCGTGCGCGCAGCAGTCCTTGAATTCCTTATAGGTGTTCTTGGGCAGACGTTCGCTCATAACCTGCTCATTGAAGACCATACTGCCGAACAATTCGGACATTACCATAAAACTCGCTCCTTCTCCGCGGGCGTGTGCGCCGACGCGGAATTAAGTTTATTATATTAAACTCCTTGCGATTAAGCAAGTTATTTGACCCTGTTGCGGCGACGGGAGTGCCGCTTGCTTTTTCCGTAAAAAAGGAGAAGGACGCTCCCCGCGGGAAAGCGTCCTTGCTTTTATGGTTGGGATTATACCCGCCCTGCGGCGCATTGTCAAGGAAACAATTGACATTTTCCGCGCGCCTTGCTATATTTTATCTGCGTCGGCAGACAGAATACGCCGGAGTGTTCGCCCGCGCCTTCCACTACCGTCGGTGCGGAAGGACGGATGGACGCTTTTTTATTTGGAGGTCGTATGGACAGCTATGTTTCCCCCCTCTGCGAGAGGTATGCAAGCGAGAAGATGAAGCACATCTTTTCACCCGATTTCAAGTTCACCACGTGGAGAAAACTCTGGATTGCGCTCGCCGAGGCCGAAAAGGAGCTTGGCATCGCGATTACGGAGGAGCAGATTGCGGAAATGAAAGCGCACGTCGCCGACATCGATTACGCATATGCCGCCGAACGCGAAAAGGAAGTGCGGCACGACGTTATGGCGCACGTCCTCACTTTCGGCAAGGCGTGCCCCAAGGCGAAACCCATCATCCATCTCGGCGCGACCAGCTGTTACGTCGGCGACAACACCGACATAATACAGATGAAAGAGGCACTCTTGCAGATACGCTCCCTGCTGCTCGCAGCCATTGAAAAGACGGCGGATTTCGCGGAGAAGTACAAGAGCCTGCCCACTCTCGCTTACACCCATTACCAGCCCGCCCAGCCCACCACCGTCGGCAAACGCGCGTCGCTGTGGCTGCACGACCTGGTGCTCGATTTTTACGACCTCGAATACCGTCTTTCTTCCCTCAAAATGCTGGGGTGCAAAGGGACGACGGGCACGGCGGCGAGTTTTCTCGAACTCTTCGGCGGCGACCGCGCCAAGGTCAAGAAGCTCGACGCGCTCATCGCGGAGAAAATGGGCTTTGCCGCAACCTATCCCGTCAGCGGGCAGACTTACTCCCGCAAGGTGGATTACAACGTGCTTTCCGTGCTTTGCTCCATAGCGCAGAGCGCGACGAAATTTTCCAACGACATCAGACTGCTTTCCAATCTCAAAGAGGTCGAAGAGCCTTTCGAGAGCAAGCAGATAGGTTCTTCCGCGATGGCTTACAAGCGCAATCCTATGCGCAGCGAACGTATGGCGTCGCTGTCGCGCTATGTCATAGTCGACAGCCTCAACCCCGCCGTGACCGCCGCGACGCAGTGGTTCGAGCGCACTCTCGACGACAGCGCGAACAAGCGCATCTCCGTCCCCGAAGCGTTCCTCGCCGTGGACGCGGTGCTGTCGCTTTACATCAACGTGATAAGCGGCTTGAAGCTGTATCCGAAGATTATCGAACGCAATCTCAACCGTGAACTGCCGTTTATGGCAACGGAAAACATTCTTATGTACTGCGTCAAGGAGAAGGGCGGCGACCGTCAGGAGCTGCACGAGGCGATAAGGAAACACTCCGTCGCCGCGGCGGCGGTGGTCAAGGAAGAGGGCGGCGAAAACGACCTGCTCGACCGCATTCTCGCCGACCCGCTCTTCGGGCTGACGAAAGAGGAGCTGGACTCCATTATGGACGTCAGGCAGTTCGTCGGCTGCGCGGCGGAGCAGACGGAGGAGTTCCTTTCCGAAACCGTGCGCCCGCTGCTTGCGGCAAATCCGTACGACCGCTCGGCGGCGTCCGCAATCAGGGTGTGACGCGGCGTCGCGCAAATGCGCACGCTGACGTATAATGTTGACGCGCGTCCGCAAAGGCGGACGCTGCGCTTTGAAAGAGGAATAAAGTTTTTGCGAGGTGCAATATGCTTACTGCGATAGTGGGAATCAACTGGGGCGACGAAGGAAAGGGACGTATGGTGGACCTGCTTTCCGAAGAGCAGGACGTCATAGTGCGTTATCAGGGCGGCAACAACGCCGGGCACACCGTCGTCAACGAAAGAGGAAAATTCGTGCTCAACCTTCTGCCTTCCGGCATTCTGCGCGAAGACAAGGTCAACGTGATGGGCAACGGTATGGTCATTGACGTGCACCACCTTGCGGGGGAGATTGAGAAACTGCGCGCGGGCGGCGTCACCGTCACTCCCGACAATCTCAAAATCAGCGACCGCGCAGTGATTTGCTTCCCCTACAACGTCCAGCAGGACTGCCTCGAAGAGGACAGGCTCGCGGACCGCAAATTCGGCTCCACCCGCCGCGGCATAGCGCCCATTTACGCGGACAAGTATATGAAAAAGGCGATTCGTATGGGCGACCTGCTTCATCCCGCCTATCTCAAATCGCGCATAGAAGAGGTGCTGGACTGGAAAAACCTCTGCCTTGCCGCTTATCCGGGCGCCAAAAAGTATACGGCGGAAGAGATTTCCGACTGGCTTGCCGAGTTCGGCGACCGTTTCAAGCCTTACATCTGCGACGCGGGGCGTTACATCGGACTTGCCGCGCGCGAGGGCAAGAACATAATGTTCGAAGCGCAGCTCGGAGCGCTCCGCGACATCGATTTCGGCATTTATCCCTACACTTCCTCGTCCAACACGATTGCGGCTTACGCTCCCGTCGGCGCGGGCGTGCCCGACCTCAAACTCGACAAAACGATAGGCATTATGAAAGCGTATTCGTCCTGCGTGGGAGAGGGACCGTTCACCGCGGAAATGTTCGGCGACGAGGCGGTCAGGCTCCGCGAAGCGGGCGGCGAATACGGCGCGGCGACGGGCAGACCCAGAAGGGTGGGCGGATTCGACGTCGTGGCTTCCCGTTACGGCTGCCGCGTGCAGGGAGCGGACGAGCTTGCTCTCACCAAACTCGACGTGCTCGACGGCTTCGACCGCATCCCCGTCGTGGACGCGTACGACTGCGACGGCGAACTGACGGACGAGTTCCCCTTCGGCGAACGGCTCAACGGAGCAAAACCCCATACGGTGTATATGGAAGGCTGGAAGACCCCGACTTCCGACTGCCGCAGGTTCTCCGACCTGCCGTCGGCGGCGCGCGCTTACGTCGACTATGTGGAAAAACAGGTCGGCTGCGAGATAAAATACGTTTCCGTCGGCGCAGAGCGCGACCAGATAATCATCCGCTGAATCGCGCCTCCTGAATCACGCCGCGCCCGACGTGCGCAAACCCTGCGCGTCTTCCGCGACCGTGACACACGCCGAATACAAACGCCGTCCCTTTGCGGGGCGGCGTTTTTGCGAATTTACGGAAGTTTTGTCCGAACGGACTGCGCTCGGTCCTAGCGGAAACCGTCAGTCGAATTTTTCGCGGAAAGGACGGAAAAACTCTTTGTTTTTGTTCATTATGTAGCAGTGATAGGTCATCGTCGCTTTCTCGTCGAGGATGGGGATGAGAGCGGCGTTTGTCTGCGTGCCGTAATGCTTTATCGAAAGGTCGGTGGCAAACGACGGGAGCGCGGAAAGCCTTGCGAGAGAGTCGAAGTTTTCGCGGTCTTCCTGCACTATGAAATGCGTGTCGGGAAGCATCTCTGAGGTGACTTCCTCCCAATCCCCGATGAGCGAATAGAGCAGAATGGAATAGGGCGCGATGTCCTTGAAATAAAGCCCTCCCTTGTGTGAAAAGAGGGGGTGAGTGGGCGGGACGTTGAGCAGCAGTTTTTCGCTGCCGAGCACGAAGCCGAACGCCCCCGGAATGTGAAGCGCGCGGTTGGTGACGATAATCTGCGCCGTGCCGTTTTGCAGGTCGGCGACGAGTTCGTCCGTGGTTTTCATACGCGAGGATATGGCTTTGTCGGGATAGAGCGAGGACAGGGTCGGGAGCAGTTCCCACAAAGGCGCGGGAGCGCACGAGCCGACGCTTATGGTCTTGCGGCTGCGGTCGAATGCGCGCACTCTTTCGACGCAGGAGTCGAAGTCGCCGAGCATACCGCGCACGAGACCCAGGAAAAACCTTCCGTTTTCGTTCAGTTCCACCTTGCTCTTTGCTCTGTCGAAGAGGGCGACGCCGAGGTCCTTTTCGAGTTTCTGCATGGAACGCGTAAGAGCAGGCTGGGAAATGTAAAGTCTTTCCGCCGCGGCGGAAAGGGTGCCGCATTCGGCGACGGCTTCGAATTGTCTTAACTGGTTGAGTTCTATCATAGCGTTCTCCCCGCCGCGCGGTGCCGCACGGCCCATCCGTTTCGGATTATATCAACTCTTTCGGGGCAAGTCAAGTTATGCGTTCAGGTTATAAGGCGTTGCAAAATCGGCATTTTACAACGCGGCGGCACGGACGTACAATATCCTTGTCGGAAGAGAAAAGAGCACGGCGGCACATCCCGCCGACGGTCTTGCAAAGACGGTAGCTTTTCGGAAAAATCCGAACGAAAACGCACTTTATATGCACAAAAAAGGAGTTTAAGTATGGAATACGTCAGATTGAACAACGGTTTGCAGATGCCTGCGGAAGGGCTGGGGACTTTCCTGCTCAGCCCCGACGAGGCGGAGGAGTCCGTCCTTGCCGCATTGAAGGACGGGTACAGGCTGATAGATACCGCAAACGCATATATAAACGAGCGCGGAGTGGGGCGCGGCATAAAGCGCAGCGGCGTGAAGAGAGAGGATATCTTTCTGGTCACCAAACTGTGGCCCACGGAATACGAGGACGGTATGAAGGCAATCGATGCCACGCTCGAAAGGCTGGGCACGGATTATATCGACCTGCTCATACTGCATCAGCCCGTCGGCAATTATCTCGCGGCTTACGCGACAATGGAAGAGGCGTACAGGGCGGGGAAGATAAAGGCTATGGGACTGTCCAATTTCCCCGAAGAGCTCGTGGAGGAAGTGGTGGCTAAGGCGGAAACGGCGCCGCAGATTGTTCAGGTGGAAGCGCACCCCTACTTCCCGCAGACCGAACTGAAAAAGCTGCTTGCAAAGCACGGTATGGCGCTTATGGCGTGGTATCCTCTCGGTCACGGCGACAAGACGCTGATAAAACAGCAGGTGTTTTCCGACCTGGCGGCGAAATACGGCAAGACCAACGCGCAGATAATCCTGCGCTGGCACGTCCAGTCGGGACACGTCGTCATCCCGGGGTCCAAAAATCCCGAGCACATCAGGAGCAATTTCGACATCTTCGACTTCGCGCTCACGGAAGACGAAATGGCACGGATAGCGAAACTCGACAAAAACAAACGCTACTACAATATGTCGCTGAAAGACGCGGCGAAAGCGTATCTTTCTCTCGCTCTCGATTTCGACGCGCAGAAGTAAGCGACGAGGAGGCATTTATGGGCAGATTGGAAAACAAAACGGCAGTCGTCACGGGCGGCGGTTCGGGCATAGGCAGAGCGATAGCGCGGCGCTTTGCGGAAGAGGGCGCGCGCGTCATCATCGTAGGCAGGACGGAGGCGACCCTGAAAGAAACTGCGCGCGGCGGACGGAAAAGAAGGATTAAAATGCTTGCGGAGTCCTCGTGCCTTGCGTGAGCTTATACCTCGTGTCCTGCGGGTGCGCAACGTGCGGGCGAGCACTCCGCGTGCGCGCATAGCGCATACGGGGGCGCACGACGTTGCGCGCGGCGCGCATACCGGGCGCGTCCGACAAAACAAAAGACGCGCCGTGCGGCGCGTCTTGTTCGTTCAACGGTAAACCTGCCTCCGAGGGGAGGTGACACGGACAAGTTTATATTATCTTTCCTCGTTTCGTCAAATGTTTTTTTCGCACTTTTTCAAAAAAATACGGGGCGGCGCCGTCCGCCGTTTTTTTGAAAAAAATCCGAAAAATTTTCTTGACATTGCGGGAGGGCGGGTTTTATTATAGCGCCATATTTTTTTTGCGGAAGGCAAACTATGTACAGGACCATTCTGGTTTCCGACGTGAATAACGAACGTCTGAACCGGCTGCTCGAAAAAGTCGGGATGGTCCTCTCCCCCCTCTCGCAGGACGGACGTCTGGACGAATTGCAAAACGCGGGTGCGGACTTTGTCATCGTCGTTCAGGACGCCGACGGAAGGGGAGTGGAATTTGCGTTGAAGTGTTCCGCGCTCTCCGATGCAACGGTGGTGTTCGTCACGCGGTTCAGGCTGCCCGATGCGCTTGTCGGCAAACTCGTTTCGGGCGGCGTATGCGTGTTGTCTGCGCCGGACGCGGTGAGGGCGGAGGAGTTTTTCACACAGCTGGTTTCCCTCAGGGCGACTTACAACGCGCTCCGCAGCGAGAACGAACGACTGCGCCGCAAGGTGCGCGAGGCGCAGGCGGTGGGACGCGCGAAGTGTCTGCTTGTCGAAAGACGGAATATGACGGAGCAATCGGCGCACAGGTTCATTGAAAAGACCGCTATGGATAACAGGCTCACCCGTTATGCCGTGGCGAACGATATAATTACGGGCTATGAAAGAAAAGACTCATCAAACGGTATTAGTGCTTGACTTCGGCGGACAGTACAAGGAGCTTATCGCGCGCGCCGTGCGCTCGCTCCGCGTGCACTCCGTCATTCTTCCCGGCTCGACGTCCGCGGAAGAGATAAAGAAGCTTTCTCCCATAGGCATCATCCTTACGGGAGGTCCTTTCAGCGTATACGAAGAGGGCTCGCCGAAGGCGGACCCCGCGCTGTTCGGGCTCGGAATTCCCGTGCTCGGAATATGCTACGGTATGCAGATGATGTGCCACGTCCTCGGCGGGGAAGTGGCGTCGTGCGAAGTGTCGGAATACGGCACGACCGAGGTCACGGCGGACAGCGGCGTGCTGTTCGGGGGAGTGAAAATGCCGATGCAGGCGCTTATGAGCCATACGGATTATGTGTGCCGCCCGCCGAAAGGCTTCCGCATCACCGCGTCCACGGCGGATTGTCCCGCGGCGGCGGTGGAGTGTGCCGAAAGGAAGCTTTACGGCGTGCAGTTCCATCCCGAAGTGGAGCGTACGCGCGGCGGCAGGAAGCTGCTCGGCAACTTCCTTTATAAGGTGTGCGGCGCGAAGGGCGACTACACGATGGACGCCTACATTGAAAACGAAATCCGTCGCATACGCGAGCAAGTCGGGGCGCACGAAGTGGTGCTGGGGCTTTCGGGCGGAGTGGACTCCGCGGTGGCGGCGGCGCTCATAGAACGCGCCGTTCCGGACCGTCTGACCTGCATATTCGTGGACCACGGTATGATGAGAAAGAACGAGGGCGAAGAGATACGCGCCGCCTTCGGCGGGAAATCCCTCAACCTCGTATGCGTGGACGCGTCGGAGCGTTTTCTCGGCAAACTTGCCGGCGTGACTGAGCCCGAAAGCAAGAGGAAGATAATCGGCGAGGAATTCGTGCGCGTGTTCGAGAGCGAAAGCGAAAAATACAGCGACTGTTTTCTCGCACAGGGCACTATATATCCCGACGTCATCGAGAGCGGCGCAATGAACAGCGCCAACATCAAAAGCCATCACAACGTGGGCGGGCTGCCCGCCGAGAGCAGATTTATCGGAATAGTCGAACCCCTGCGCGGGCTGTTCAAGGACGAAGTGCGCGCGATAGGGAGAAAGCTCGGTCTGCCCGAAAGCATAGTGGGCAGACAGCCGTTCCCCGGTCCCGGTCTTGCGGTGCGCTGCATAGGCGAGATAACCCGTGAGAAGCTGGACATTCTGCGAGAGGCGGACGCGGTGTTCCGCGAGGAAATGGCGCTGGGCAAAGTGCGCGCCGACCAGTATTTCGCGGTGCTGACGTCAATGCGCAGCGTCGGGGTGGTGGGGGACTTCCGCACTTACGGCTACGTCCTCGCCCTGCGCGCCGTGCGCACGTCGGATTTTATGACCTGCGAATACGTCCGCGTGCCGTATAAGGTGCTTGACAGGACGGCGAAACGCATAGTCAACGAGGTCGAAGGAATAGGCCGCGTCGTGTATGACGTGACGGGCAAGCCCCCCGCCACGATAGAGTGGGAATAATTCAGTCGGAGCAAAGTTCCGACCTGTCGTTCAATTAAATAACAAATCGTGCAAAGGCGCACTTTATCCGCTTGAAACGTCGGATAAAGTGCGCTTCTCCGTTTTACGGCTTGCCGAGTGCGGAGAGGAGGAAGTATGACAAAATACGTTTTCGTGACAGGCGGCGTCGTTTCGGGGCTCGGAAAGGGCATAGTTATGGCGTCGCTCGGAAGATTGCTCAAATCGCGCGGAATAAAGGTCGCCGCGCAGAAACTCGACCCCTACATCAACGTCGACCCCGGCACTATGAGCCCCTATCAGCACGGCGAAGTGTTCGTCACCGAGGACGGCGCGGAGACCGACCTCGACCTCGGACATTACGAGAGGTTCATCGACGAGGACCTCAACCGCTACTCCAATCTCACCACGGGCAAGGTGTATTGGGACGTGCTCAACCGCGAGCGCAAGGGAGAGTATCTCGGCGAAACGGTGCAGATAATCCCGCACATCACGGGCGCCATAAAGGACTACATCTACGCCGTCGGCAAGAAGACGGACGCGGACGTCGTTATGACGGAGATAGGCGGCACGATAGGCGACATCGAAAGTCAGCCCTTCCTCGAAGCGGTGAGACAGGTGGGCAGGGAAGTCGGCAGGGAAAACTGCCTTTACGTCCACGTCACTCTCGTGCCGTACATCGCGTCGTCGGGAGAGCAGAAGACCAAGCCCACGCAGCATTCCGTCAAGGAGCTGCGGCAGATGGGCATTTCCCCCGACATCATCGTCACCAGACAGGAGATGCCCCTCGACGAAAGTTCCAGGCACAAAATAGCGCTGTTCTGCGACGTCAAGCCGGACTGCATCATCGAAAATCTGACCGTGCCCTGCATTTACCAGGCTCCGCTTATGCTGGAAGAGAGCAACTTTTCCGCCGTCGCCTGCCGCGAGCTGGGCATACGGGCGGGAGAAGCGGACCTCACGGAGTGGAAGGAGATGTTGAAGCGCGCGACGGAACCCGAGAGGGAAGTCAGGATTGCGCTGGTCGGGAAATACGTCAAGATGCGCGACGCATATCTTTCCGTCGCGGAAGCGCTGCGCCACGGCGGCTTCGAAAACGGAGTGCGTACGGAGATTGAGTGGATAGAAGCGGAGGACGTGACGGAGGAAAACGCGGAGAGCATTCTCGGCGGCGCGGACGGCATACTCGTGCCCGGCGGTTTCGGAGAGCGCGGCGTGGAAGGCAAGGTGGCGACGGCAAAATACGCGCGGGAACACGACGTGCCCTATCTCGGCATATGCCTGGGAATGCAGACGGCGGTGATAGAGTTCGCAAGAAACGTCGCTGGGATTGCGGACGCGTGTTCGGGCGAATTTTCGGACGCGGGCAGCAAGGTCATAGACCTTATGCCCGACCAGCAGGGCAACATCCCCAAAGGCGGCACGATGCGGCTCGGCGCATACGAGTGCAGACTGGCGGAGGACGGCGCCCTCTGCGGAATATACGGCACGGACGCGGTGCGCGAGCGGCACCGCCACCGTTACGAATTCAACAACGCTTACCGCGCTAGCCTCACGGGCGCGGGGCTGAAACTCGAAGGGCTTTCCCCCGACGGGCGGCTCGTCGAGGCGGTGAGCAACCCCGCGTGCACGTTCTTCGTCGGGGTGCAGTATCATCCCGAATTCAAATCCCGTCCCAACAAGGCTCACCCGCTGTTCGCGGCGTTCGTCAAAGCTTCGGCGTCGCGCTCAGGATGCGCGAAGGACCGAAACCGTAACGCATAAATTTGGCGCAAAAGACGGTTAAAAAGCTAAAAGCGCACGCAAAAACATCGTTTCGGCGCAACCGACGCCGTGCGTCGCGCATTTCGGTCATTTCGGAGAAGAGAGAATTTATGTGTACGATAATGGTATATACGGGACAGGATATGTCCGACGAAACTTTTGACAGAGCCTTTGCAAAGACCGCGTCGCGCGGACCGGATATGCAGAGGACGGTGCGCTTCGGGGGCGGCATAGTCGGCTTTCAGCGCCTTGCCATAATGGGGCTCACCGAAGAAGGGATGCAACCTTTCTTTATGGACGGAAACTGCGCCGTCTGCAACGGGGAGCTTTACGGCTTCCGCCCCGTCAAGAAGCAACTCGAAAAGAAGTATACCTTCGCGAGTGACAGCGACTGCGAGCTGATACTTCCGCTTTACAAGGAGTACGGACTTGATATGTTCGGAAAACTCGACGCGGAGTTTGCCATGGTGATATACGACGCGGAGAGAGGGAGCTTCGTCGCCGCGCGCGACCCGATTGGCATCCGTCCCCTCTTTTACGGCTATTCGGAGAGCGGAAGGATAGCGTTCGCGTCTGAGGCGAAGAACCTGACGGACATCGTGGACGAGGTGCGCGCGTTTCCTCCGGGGCACTACTATGCGGACGGCGAATTCGTGTGCTACGAGGACATCGCGGCGGTGAAAGAGTTCAGGCGCGACGGGATTGAGGAAGTGACCGCGAACATCCGCGAAAAGCTGGTCAGGGGCATAGAAAAAAGACTGGACGCGGATGCGCCCATCGGATTTCTGCTTTCGGGAGGTCTTGACAGCAGTCTGGTGTGCGCCGTATCCGCACGTCTGATGGGAAAACCCATCCGCACGTTCGCGATAGGTATGAGCACGGACGCGATAGACCTCAAATACGCAAAGCAGGTGGCGGATTATATCGGAAGCGAGCACACCGAAGTCGTCATAGACCGCGACACCGTGCTCGGAAGCCTGGAAGAAGTCGTTGCCGCATTGGGGACGTTCGACATCACCACCGTGCGCGCGAGTGTGGGGATGTATCTGGTGTGCAAGTACATCCGCGAGCATACCGACATCAAAGTTCTGCTCACGGGCGAGATTTCGGACGAGCTTTTCGGCTACAAGTACACCGATTTCGCGCCCACGCCCGCGGCGTTTCAGCAGGAGGCGGCAAAGCGCGTCAGAGAACTGTATATGTACGACGTTCTGCGTGCGGACAGATGTATATCCGTGCACGGGATGGAAGCGCGCGTGCCTTTCGGCGACCTCGATTTCGTGCGTTACGTAATGAGCGTCGACCCCGCGATGAAAATGAACGTGTACGGGAAAGGCAAATATCTGCTGCGCAAGGCGTTCGAGGGCGACCTGCTGCCGCACGACATACTTTACCGTGAAAAGGCGGCGTTTTCGGACGCGGTGGGACACTCTATGGTCGGCATACTCAAAGAGTATGCGGAAGAGCTTTATACGTACGAAGAATTCCGTGAGAAACGGCGCCGCTATTCCCACGCCGCCCCGTTCACGAAAGAGAGTCTGCTTTACCGCGAACTGTTCGAGAAACATTATCCCCGCACCTCGTCGAGCATCGCGGATTTCTGGATGCCCAACCGCGAATGGGAAGGGTGCCGCGGGGTGAACGACCCGTCCGCCCGCGTCCTCTCCAACTACGGGGCAAGCGGGATATAAGGAGTGAATATGAAATTCGTAAAAATGAACGGCTGCGGCAACGATTACGTCTATTTCGACCTGTTCGACGAGGACGTGCGTGCGCACGAACGGGACATAATCTCCGCCATACCACGCATCAGCGACAGACATTTCGGCGTGGGCGGCGACGGAGTGGTGCTCATTATGCCGAGCGCGTGCGCGGACGTGCGTATGCGTATGTTCAACCTGGACGGCAGCGAAGGAAAGATGTGCGGCAACGCCATCCGCTGCGTGGGCAAATACGCCTACGACACGGGGCTTGTGAAAGAAAAGAACATCACCGTCGAAACCGCGAGCGGCGTCAAGACCCTCACGCTTTTTGCGGAAAACGGCGTCTGCACGGGCGCTGCCGTGGATATGGGCAGAGCAGAGTTCGGGGCGGCGGACATACCCGTCGACACGGACAGGCTCCCCGACGGTTTCCTCCCGTCCCGGAGCGTGTGCGGCGAGGTTATGAGAGACGTGCCCGTCGAGTCCGGCGGCAGAACGTGGCTGGGCACGGCGGTGAGTATGGGCAATCCCCACTTCGTCATTTTCACGGACGACGACCTGGACGGCTTCGACCTCGAAAAATACGGCAAACCGCTGGAAACGCATCCGCTGTTTCCCGACAAGGTCAACGTGGAGTTTGTGAACGTCCTTTCGCCCACCCGCCTCAGGATGCGCGTCTGGGAAAGGGGGAGCGGCGAAACGATGGCGTGCGGCACGGGCAGCTGTGCGACGGTCGCCGCGGCTGTCGCGAACGGCATCTGCGCCCCCGACGCGGAAATCGGGGTCGAACTGCGCGGCGGCACTCTGAAAATCGCTTATCACGCCGACGGGGTCACTATGACCGGCGGCGCCGAAATAAACTTTACGGGAGATGTGAAATTATGAAACTGAACGGCAATTACAACCACCTTGACGAAAGCTATCTCTTTGCGGGCATTGCCGCGAAGGTGCGCCAATTCAAAGAAGCAAACCCCCGCGCTGACGTCATCAGTCTGGGTATAGGCGACGTGACGCGTCCTCTCACTCCCGCGGCGATATGCGAAATGCATTCCGCGGCATACGATATGTCCCGCGAAGAGAGTTTTCACGGCTACGGTCCCGAACAGGGCTATCACTTCCTGCGCGACGCGATTGTCAGATATTATGCCGCCAAGGGCGTGGAAGTCAAAGAGGACGAGATATTCGTCGGCGACGGCGCGAAGAGCGACATAGGCAATATGGTCGAGCTGTTCGCAAAGAGCCGCGTGCTTATGCCCGACCCCGTTTATCCCGCCTACTACGACGTCAACGTGATGGCGGGCAACAGCGTGAGTTTCGCGTGCGGCAACAAGCGCAACGGGTTCAAGCCCATGCCGCCCGCGAAAGGGAAATTCGACATCATTTACATCTGTTCGCCCAACAATCCCACGGGCGCGGTGTACACGAAAGACGAGCTCAAAGCCTGGGTGGATTACGCACGCTCGACGGACGCGGTGATTTTCTTCGACGCGGCGTACGAAACTTTCGTGCACGACCCCGACCTGCCCACGTCCGTATTCCAGATAGAGGGCGCGAGAGAGTGCGCGATAGAGTTCTGTTCGTTCTCCAAGACGGCGGGATTTACGGGAATGCGCTGCGGCTATACCGTGGTGCCTTTCGAGCTTGTGGACGGGGCGCTCAACAAAATGTGGCTGCGCCGCCAGACCACGAAATTCAACGGAGCGTCCTATGTCGTTCAGCGTGCGGCGGCGGCAACTCTCGGCAAGCAGGGCATATACGAAAACCGCAAGAACGTGGACTACTATATGGAGAACGCGCGTGTGATGCACGAGGCGCTGAAAGACGCGGGGATATGGCATACGGGCGGCGTGAATTCGCCTTACATCTGGATGCAATGCCCCAAGGGAATGACTTCGTGGGAATATTTCGACCTGCTCCTGGAAAAGGCTATGGTGGTGGGCACCCCCGGCGTCGGTTTCGGCAGAAAGGGGGAGGGCTATTTCCGCCTGACCGCGTTCGGCAACGCCGAAAAGACCGCCCGTGCGATAGAGCGGCTCGTGGACGTGACCAAAGGTCTGAAAAAGTAAGTTCCGCGCGTCGGCGCAGAAAGCCACGGAAAACAAAAACGCCGCTTTATGCGGCGTTTTTCTGCATATAAAAGCGCGTTCAGTGCAGGAAGCCCTTTATTACGGTGTCTTCCGCTTCCTTTTCCGTCAGCCCCAGACTCATAAGTTTGGTCAGCTGGTCTCCCGCGATTTTTCCCACCGCCGCTTCGTGCACCAGACTTGCGTCGGGGTGCGCCGCGTCGATTTGGGGAGTGGAGAGTATGCGCGCCCCGTCGAGGATTATGCCGTCGCATTCGACGTGCCCGAAGCAGGCGTTTTCGCCTATGACGTCGGAATAAAACTCCTGACGGGAATTGCCGCGCGCAACGCTGCGGCTGACTATGTCGCAGGTGCTGTCCTTCCCTTTCAGGGTGACGCGGAAGCGGGATATAGCCTTTTCCTCTCCGTCCGTCAGCAGTTTTTCCTTGACGAGCAGTTTCGCGCCGTCGCCGACGACGGCTTCCGTCATTCTGTCGGTGTACGTCACGCCGCCGAGCTGCGTGGTGTCCATTTCAAGCACGGACCCGCTTTCCAGCCACGCGTTGGTGACGGGGTCGAAGACGCGTTTGCCGCCTTCCGCCCCTTCTCCGTAGTGGCGTTCGACGTATTTCACGCGGGAGTTCTTGCCGAGGTGGAAGGTGTGCACGCCGTCGTGCTCCGCCTTGCCTTTTCCGGGGTTGTGTATGCCGCATCCCGCCACTATGGTGACGTCAGCGTCTTCGCCTATGAAAAAGTCGTTGTAGACGGTGTCCTGAAAATTGCCCACGGTCAGGATGACGGGGATGTGAACGCTCTTGTTTTTCACGCCCGCGGCGACGACGATGTCGATGCCGGGTTTGTCGGTTTTGGGGACAATCTGTATCTCGTCGGTGGAATTGGACGCAAGGCGTTCGCCGTTTTTTCTTATGTTGAAACTGCCTTCCGGGACGGAGTGCAGTTCAGCTATCTTTTCGAGAAGTTCGAGGTCGAGTTTTTCCATATTTACTCCTGTCGGAAGCTGCCGCGGCGGCAGTAAGGTGCGCCTGCGTCGGTGAGAGTGGGGAGTATCTCGTCGCGCGCTCCCACTACGGGCTGTGCGGCGGAGTTGAGCACCACTATCCTGTCTGCGGCTTGCAATATCTTGTTCTGATGGCTCACGATGACGACGGTTTTGTCGCGCAGTTTGTCGAACACGCCGACCAGTTCGTCGAAGCTCCAAAGGTCTATGCCAGCCTCCGGTTCGTCAAGCAGAAAGACGTCGCCGCCTTTTGCGAGCGCGGTGGCAAGCTCGATGCGTTTGAGCTCGCCGCCGGAGAGCGTGTCGTCCACGGGGCGGTCGATATAGTCCTTGGCGCACAGCCCCACGGTGTAGAGGAAGCGGCACGCTTCGCCCGTGGTGCAATGTTTGCCGGAAGCCGCGTCGATGAGATTGCGGACGGTGATGCCTTTGAAGCGCACGGGCTGCTGGAAGGCTATGGTGAAGCCTTTTTTCGCGCGTTCCGTGACGGAGGCGTCCGTGACGTCCTCGCCGTTGTATATTATGCGGCCCGAAGTGGGCTTGTCTATTCCCATAATGAGTTTTACGAGCGTGGATTTTCCGCTGCCGTTGTGTCCCGTCACGACCGTGACGCTGTGTTCGGGAAAATCCAGGGTGACGTCCGAAAGAATGCGCTTCGCCTTTTCGGGGCGGTCGGCATCGACGTCGTAGCATATATTTTCCAGTCTTAGCATTGTTTCTCCTTTCCGCTTTCGCGGGCTCAGTCTTTCGTGCGGTAATCGCGTTTGAGTTTCACTATGGTGAGAGCGTGGCACACCGCCGCGAACACTATCAGCATTGCGAGGGTGAAGAACACGTTGTAGTCGTATATTTCGCGCATAGGATAGACCGCGTTGAGGTCCATCACGTTCCCGACGGCGGAAGTGCCGTACATCGTCGGAGTGAAGAAGTAGAGCAGCTGCACGGGATACTCGAATTCGATGAGCGCACCCGCGAACACCACCTGCATTATGATGATGACGAGCACGGGGAGTATCGCGCTTTCGGATTTTCTGAGCAGGGCGGACACCAGCAGTCCGAGCGCGGTCACGGAGTAGTTGGTGAGGAACACCGCCGAGATGTAGAAGAACATCGAGTATGCGGGACGCGCCATATTGAAGTCGATGAAGACGAGGCTTCCCAGCGTGAGTATCAGCGTCTGGACAAACCCTATCAGCGCGAGCGCGACCACTTTGGAGCCCAGGTAGGACGACACGTCCAGCCCGCCGAAAACCTCTCTTCCCAGCACGTCGCGTTCCTTGCATATTTCGCGGTAGCTGTTGAGCAGTCCCATCAGCGCCGACGAGAGCACGAGCAGGAAGGGAACGCTGTGCGCGGAGGTGACGTGACGCCACGGTTCGACGAAAGTGCCGTCTTCGTACACGAAAGACGTGATGACGAGCATAAGCGGCGCTTCGAGCACCAGCGGCACGATGACCCACGGATTGGTGAGTATCTGCTTCATATAGCGGCGGAACAGCACGCGGAATTGAAGCAGGTTCATACGGGGAGAGAAGTCACGCGTCTTTTTCATTGTTCTCCTCCTCCCTTTCCGCAGTCACGTTGCAGGCTGCCGCATTGTCCGTATTTTCCGCATTGTCTGCCGCGGGCGCGGTTTGTTCGCTCTCCGTCCTGACTTTTTTCGGGCGTCCGCGCTTTTTCCTGGGAGGCGCATTTTCCTCCGCAAGCTGCGTCGGAGCGTCCGACGCGGCGGCGGACGGTTCTCCGTCTGTCTGCGCGGGCGCAGGAGGGAATTCCTCCGTCCGTCCGAGCGCCGCGGACACGTTCGTTTCCGCCGCGGCGGGCACGGTCGGGATGTCTTCCTCTCCGACGACGGGCGGCGTTTTTTCCGCAAATTCCTTTTCTTCCGTCGGATATTCTTCCTTTGCGGGCTTTGCGGGGCGCGGTGCCTGCGTCGCCGCCTGTTCCTCCGCCCGCTTTTCCGCGCGCTTTGCGCGGCGCGCCGCTTTCAGCTCCGCCGCAAGCCCCGCAAATCCGCGGTGTTCCGTTTCGGCGGGAGCGGACTTCTCCGCGGCGGTTTCGCGTATGGTCTTCTTTTCGTAAACGGGCGGGAGCATACACGCTTTCGCGTCCGCGTACTGCTCGCAGAATATGGAGTGTATGCGCTTATAGTAGTCGCTTGCGCGGTATTTCTGCTCGAAATAGGCGCAGAGGGTGTCGTCGTTCAGCGCGGCGAAAATGCGGGAGTAGCTCTTGCGGTTGAAGTAGCGGAACACTTCCTTTTGCTCTCCGTAGAAACAGAGCCTGCCGCCTTTGCCGAGGAAGGCTATCTTGTCGCATTTGTCGAGGTTCTCCATCGCGTGGGTGATGACGACTATCGTGCGCCCCTTGCCCGCGAGCTCTTTGAGCAGCTCCATCATTTCGAGGTCGAGGTCGGGGGAGAGTCCGCTGGTGGGCTCGTCCAGGAAGATGACCTTCGGGTCGGAAAGCAGCTCCATTGCGATGGACACGCGCTTGCGCTGACCTCCCGACAGCGAGGATATTTTCAGTTTTTCCCTGCCCGTCAGCCTGACGTCGGCAATCGCTTCACGGACGTGCGCCCTGATTTCTTCCTTCGACGCCATCGACCTCATACGGAGCATAGCCGTATAGAACAGCCCGTCCTCGACGGTCAGGTCGTCGTGCATAATGTCGCGCTGGGGGACATAGCCTATGACGTTTTTGTAGGACTTTATGTTGTCGTAATAGTTGTTGGTGTCGAAGTATATCCCGCCGTCCGTTGCGGGGCGCAGTCCGTTGAGGCAGTCCAGAAGAGTGGATTTCCCCGTGCCGGAGCCGCCCACCACGGCGACGAACGCGCCGGGTTCTATGCGGAATGACACCGCATTGACAAGACGGACGCGCCCGTGGGATTTTCTGTCCAGCACGTCCTTCGTCACGCCCACAGCGTCTATCTGTATGCCCGCGGGAGAGGTGGAATAGAGCAGTTTGCGGTCGAAAAACGTGTACGCCGCGGCAGGGATGGATATGCGGTCGTAGTCGTGCAGTTCCGCGCGTCTCACCTTGCGGTTGTTGACGAACGTGCCTCCCAAGCTGTGCAGGTCCTCGATGTAGTAAGCCGTGCCGTCGAAGACGATGTGGAAGTGCTTCTCGGAAACGAGAGGGCTGTCCACCACTATGTCGCAGGACGGGTCGCGCCCCACCACGGTGAGCGTCTTCTGGGTGAGGTCGAAGTTGGAGCCGCCGCGTCTTCTAGCGAGCTTGCGCACGAGGGAAATCTTCACCGCGTCGCCGTCCCGTTTTTCGCCCGTCTTGCGTATGACGATGTCGCCGTCGAACTTGACGACGGGGCGTTTGAAACGCTTTCCGCTTATCAGCACTTCGGACTTGTAGCCTTCGGGCGTGAGGTCTTCGACGTACCAGACGTTGTTTTTCTGTATGAAACGGAGCTGTTCGGGAGCGACGAGGAAGGACTTCACCACCACGTCGCAGGTGCGTTTGGAGCCTACGATAAACCCGTTCCTCGACTCGCTGTCGAAGAAGTTGAAAAGTTCGCCGTAGCTGATTTTTATTATCACGTTGCTCATACGGGCTCCGCCTTGTTCCGAATATTAAGTCAGTATAAAGTATTTCCGCGCGAAAATCAAGCCAAACGGGCAGTGTGTGCCGCGCGTCGCCGAAAACAACCCTTTACATCGATGTGGATAACGCGATAAAGAAAAATTTCTAATTTTTTTCGGCATAAACATATATAAATCGCTTGCCAACATACAAAGGGTCATATTATAATAAGCCTTACAAATTAGCCGTAGTTACTACGAAGGGTCAATGAGCGGGGGGCGCTAAACAGAGGCGGAGCCGCATACGCGCGCTTATGCGCGTGAGCCGCTGCCGGAAACACGAATTATTGAAAGCGAAACGCAGAAGATAAAACCGACATATATATGGTTGAGGTCAAGATGAACCGTGAAAGATACGCGTCCTGTGACGCGCCCGCTCCGGAAGAAAAAGCCGTCGTCGTGGACGGACTGAAAAAGAAGTATCCCCGCGCATCCGAATACGCCGTGAAAGGCGTTTCTTTTTCGATAGAAAGAGGGGAGATAGTCGGCCTTCTCGGACACAACGGCGCAGGCAAGTCCACGACGCTGAAATGTCTGACGGGGATGTTGCCTTACAAAGAGGGTGAAATCACCGTCTTCGGCAATCCCGTCAAGGGCGACGCGACCGCGGCAAAGATGTGCTTCGGTTTCGTGACGGACAACCACGCCGTGTTCAGCAAGATGACGGGGCTGGAATACATCGCGTTTATGGCGGATGTCTACGGTGTGGGCAAAGAAGAGCGCGAGCACCGCGTGGAAGAGTTGCAGAAATGCTTCGCCCTCGGCGACAAAATAGGCAACCTCATCAGCAGTTATTCCCACGGGATGAAGCAGAAGATATGTATGATGGGCAGCCTCATACACCGACCCGCCCTCTGGATACTCGACGAACCGATGGTCGGGCTTGACCCGCGCACTATGAGCGCGGTTTCCGATTTTATGAGGGACTATGCGGCGCAAGGCAATGCGGTCCTGTTTTCCACCCACAATCTGGATGCGGTCAGGCGCATATGCGACCGTGCCATAGTCATACGGAACGGACTCATCGAAGCGGATATGTCCGTGAAAGGTCTGGGCGACGGCGACCTGCTCGAAAAGTTTTTCCTGCGCGGCGGGGAGGTTTCCGAGTCATGATGCGCACCGTCTGGATACTCCTGCGCAAGGAGGCGGGGGAGGCGCTGTCGTCGTTTACCACGCGGCGCAAACAGACGGACGTGCCCGGGAGGGTGCTTTCGCTTGTGCTTGCCGCGGCGGTCGTGGCGTTCACCTGCTTTATCCTGAAAAGGTTTGCGGATATGTATCTCGGCATAGAGATAAACCGCGTCTCCGCGCCGTATTCCAGACTTTATGAGCTCACAACGGTCATTTATCTGGTCATTCTGGTCGTCAACGTGCTCGGCGGCGTGCGCACGATAAACAAGTCGATTTTCGGCGGCGACGACCTGCGCATATTCATAACGCTGCCCGTTTCGTCGGGCGCGATGTATGTGTCCAAAATGATTTCCGCCTATGTCAGGCAGTTCCTTTTCGGCTTTTTCACGGTGCTTCCCGTCAACATCACCCTCGCGACCGAAATTTCGCTCGGCGCGCAGTTTTACGGGATGACCGCACTGATACTTGTTCTGCTGCCCCTCATTTCGCTTGCGCTGGGCAGCGTGTTCGCGCTCCCCGTTTACGTCCTGAAACGCGTCGTCGCCTCCCGTTATGTGGTGAGCCTCATTGCCGCCACCGCGGTCACCGCGCTGGCGTTCTGGCTGTATTCCGAGGTGCTGGACTTCATTGCGAACCTGGTTTCCACGGGCGACATCAGATATTTCTTCGACGCCGAAACGATGCGCGAAATCGCGCGCGTGACTTCGGATATGTATCCCGCCGTGTTCTTCGCCGATATGCTTCTGACGTCCTCTATGCCTGCGGCGATAGGCTGGGTGCTGCTCATTACGGCGGTGCTCACCGCGATAGGCGTGGCGGTGGGCAGGCTTATGCTCATCCCCGCGGCGCAGGACAAACTTTTCGCGTCGTCCAACAGGCACGTGTATGCCGGCCGCGTCCTGCCCGGTCCGCGGGCGAAGTTCGCAACCTTTATGAAAAAGGAGTTCGTGCAGGTGCTGCGCACTCCGTCTTACGCTTTCCGTTACTTTTCCACGGCGGTCGTTATGCCGCTTATGGTCTACTTCTGTATGGACATATTCTCCGGTCTCATCGGCACTCTCGTGCTTGTGGACTGCAATCTCGAAATCGCCGTCTTCCTCATCGTGATGTTCGGCATTCTCACCAACACTTACTGCGCCACCAACATCAGCCGTGACGGAGAGTTTTTCTTCACGATGAAGACTATGCCCGTGAATTACCGCACCGTGATAGCGGCGAAAGTCGTGTTCTGTTTCATCGCGTCGGCGGTTTCCACGGCGGCGAGCGTCGCGGTCGTGGGAGGGCTCGGCTATGTCGACGCGGCGGGGTGCGCTTTCCTGCTTGCGGTCACGCTCGCAATCTCATTCGCGCAGATATGTTTCGCCACCCGCAAGGACCTCGGTCATCCCCGCTTTATGGCGGAGCAGGAGAGCGAGGTGGACGAAAACAATTCCACGGTTTCCGTGCTGGTCATCATCGGGCTCATCGTTTCCTTCGTCATCGGCGTCATCGCGCTTTACAGCGGTCTCTTCCTCAAATTGCAGCGCGGGGAAGCGTTCGGGGAAACGGTGTCGATGTCCTGCGTGGCGGCAATCGCCGTCGGACTGCTCGCGGGCGCGTTGATTTATCTCTTCGCGGGATTGGATAAAAAGTATTACAAAGTGAGCGAGGGCGGCGTATGAAAAACAAGATTATCGCGCTTATGGCGGTCATCCCGCTCATCATAATGTTCACGATTATGACGCTCACGGACTCCGTCGCGGTGTCCGTCGCCATACCCGTATCCGGCGTGAACATCAACACGCACACGGAAAACGGCGTGCTCACAATCGATATGGCGGAGTACGAAAACGACTCCTATCTTCAAGTGGAAGTGCTGCCGCTGAACGCCGCAAACCGCGGCTACACCCTGAGTTTTTCCGCCGTGGACGGCACGGGAGAAACGGGGGAGATAGCGGTGGAGGAAGACGGGCTCATCCGTCCGCTTGACACGGGCGCCGTCCGCGTCACCGCAACCACCAACGACGGCGGTTACCGCGCGAGCATAATCGTCAACGTGGTCAGCACAAAGGCAATCGGCGCGGAGATTTCCGTCTTCAATTTCGACGTGCCTTCCGAAACTTACGAAGTGCGTCCTTCCTCTTTGGAAGGGATAGACTACGAGGTTTCGCTGCCGGGCGGCAGATTCGTGTTCTCCGCCGCGGCGTATCCCTCTTCCGTGACCGCCGACGTCGCGTTTGCGACAGAGCCTTATGCGGGGAGCGAGTCGGGCGGTTTTTCGATACATTCCGTCACGGGGTCGGCGTATGTCAGGCTTTCGGGAGAGTATCTGCTCACCGTGACGCTGAACCCCGCCGTCGCGGGGCGCGAACGCGTGACTGTGCTGGTCAGGGCGGACTGCGGCGGAGAGTTTACCGTGCAGGGACGTGCGGAAGACGCGGAGATACGCGTCGTTCCCGGCTCGGACAGCGCGGTGTTTTATGCCGAAAGTCAGTCCGAAATCGAGGTCGCGGGGGCACTTCCGCAGGGAGTGTCCGACGTCGGTATAACCTCTCTCGGCGGCGGCAGAGTTTCCGTGACCGCCTTGTTCGGCAGGGATTTCGCCGACGGGGACGAAGCGGTGGTTACGCTCGTTTCGGACGGCGTGGAGCGCAGGGTCACGTTCGTGTTCGCGGAAAGCGTGTCGGAACTTTTCTCGCGCTACGTCGACGCGGAAACGGACGAGTTCCTGCAAAAGACGGGGACGCAGTCAACGTATGCCGCGGTCACCGAGCCTTCCGTTCCCGACGGGACGTCCTTCCGTTTCGAGCTGGAAGGCAATGCGGCGAGGATAGAATCCTTCGACGCGGCGGAAGGGACGTGCACCGTCACCGCGCTTGCGGAAGGCGTTGTGACGTTGCGCCTTTACGTCGTTCGCGACGGAGAGGAAAGGGAAGCGGACGTGCGGTATATCCGCATAGTGAACGGCTATTCCTCTTTCGTGTTCTCCGAAAACGCGGCGACGTGGGGAATAGGCGGAGTGTATGCGGCGGGAGGACTGTCTTATGCGGACGGCGGATACGTCCGCGAGGATATTTTGCTCGGATTGCAGACCGTGTACGGCACAACGACGTCGTCCGTGCTTGCGGGCGACATCGAGTACTCCGTTTCCGACCCGTCGCTGGCGCAGGTCTACGAGCGCGACGGCAAGGCGTATCTCCGTCCCACGGGCACGGGCAGAGTGACCGTGACCGCAAGCTGGGAGCACACGGACGTATTTAACGACCACATAACCGCCTCTTTAACCGTCGATTGCGTCGCGGACGGCGTGAACGTAGGAGATTACACGAGTCTTGCCGCGGCGACGGAAGCGGGCTATGCCGTGGTGCTGACCGCGGACATAATGCTGGGTGAGAACCAGTTCGGCGAGGACGGATTCCTGAAGCCCGGCGCCGACCTTACGAAATACGTCAAACAGCTCGAAACCACCGCGGACTGGACTTATTACGCCAACCGCGGGCTGGAACATCCCGCCGTCAATTACGTCATAGAGTTCAAGAACGACGTGTACGGCAACGGGAAATTCATCGACGCGGACTACATCACGCAGGTGACGCCCGCCGTCAGTTCCTCCGTGTCGGTGTTCAAGGGTCCGCTCAATTTCGTTGCGATACAGGGCACCGCGGCGGTCAAGGCGCAGGACAACATCGTTTTCCTCGTGCGCACCGACGGTGTAGTCATCGACAACGTAGTCCTGCGCGGTTGCAGCGACGACAGCCTTTACGAGGACGGGCAGATGAACCTCAGTCTGCTCAACACCACGGGCACGGTGCTGGAACTTATGGCGGACTGCCGCGTCATCAACAGCCGCATTATGAACGGAAGGACGGGCGTGCGCGCGTTCGGCAGATACGGCATAGACCCCGTGACGAGCGACTCCAATCCCGTCGACGCGGAAGCGGAGCGCATAGACGTGAGCCTGGAAAGCTGCATAGTGTCCACCGCGCGCGAATTTCTGGTCAAACTCGGCACCAACCGCAAGGTGAGGGGAGAATTCACTCAGGAAGGGATGAGTTCTTCCGAATACGACATAGAGGCGATGGAGCCTTCGCTCTCCGCGAACGGGGTGACTTACGCCCCGCGCAACGACGCGAATCTGTCGGACGCGAATTTCGAGGACAATTTCGTGCTCACCCACCTCACGCTGGAAAACTGCGCGCTGTACAATTCGGGACTGTTCGCGATAGGTTTCGAGAGCTGTTTTGCGGGTCCTATGCTTGACGGCGGCGCAATAAATCTGGACTATTGGACGGACATCGGCGGCACAAGCTATTCCGCCGTGCTCAAACTCGTCGGCGATGTCAGGATATACGACTGGAAGTCCCTCGCGACTGTGGACAGCTCCACTCTCATCGAACTGCCGGGCGGCGCGAGCGGCAACACGGCATTCTTGCAGCTCAACATCCGCGAAATGCTGAACAAGGTGAAGAATTACGGCGGCGACGCGTATTCCGACCTCATCTACACCGCAGACGGCGGAGAATACGTCCACGGCGGCATCGCAATGTACGGCGGCGGGAAGAACTACGGCATTGTGGACTTCTCGGAGTTCGGGGGCGAGATGCCGACGGAGTATTCGATAAATCTGTCAATCCTCGCACAGGGCGAGGACAATATGAGCAACCTCTATTTGCAGGGCACGATGCTGCCCCTTGCCGCGGGCACGCAGGACTTCCGTTTCTTTATGTACGACGCGTCAAGCGAGTTCGGCTATCAAAAGCAAATCGAGGACATAGCAAGCGGCACGGCGTTCGATTTCATCGTCGCCGCCGAAAGATGAGTTACTGACGGGGAAGTCGTTTGTGTGCGGCATAATGCGCAATCCCGCGTTTATATGCGCAAAAACGAACGATAAACATTCGGAGGTGTAATATGAACCGAAAGATGACATCCAAAGCGGCGCTTGTCGCCGTGGCGGTCGCACTCGTCGCGCTGCTGGCATTCTGCCTCGCGGCGTGCGACAACGAGCCCGCAAAGCCCGTGCTCGGCGTGACCGTTCACAGCCAGCAGGCGCCTTATTCTCCCGACGGGGCGAAGCCGTTCACGGACGGCACCCAGGCGGACGTCACGGGACTGCCCGAAGGATACACCCTGCAAATCGGGCTCACGGCGGAGTTCGACGGAATTCCGCAGGCGGGCGAGAGCGCTCCGCTCGTGTGGGACGGCACGGTGAAAGTGATGAACGGCGACGTTGACGTGACCTCGGATTTCGACGTGCAGGTGACGATGGACGAAGGCGCGACCTTCACCGTCGTGAAAGCGGATATGGATTTCGGCAATCTGTTCGTGGGCACGGCGTATGACGGAAAGGCGCACAGCTTCAACGAGTTTGCGGACGGGCTCACGCTGCCCGAAGGCGCGGAGCAGACGGAATACACCGTGGAGGGCGGCGACGCGACCTACACCGCGGGCGGAGAATATCCCGTCGAGATAACCTTTGCCGAAACCGCGAACTACAACGAACAGACGGTGGTCGGCAGACTTTGCATCCGCACTTTCGCGGACGCGGAGGGCAATCTTTACAGCATCAGCGAGGCATCCGCCGCGGCGGCGAAGTCCGCCGACGGACTCACGGTCTATATGTTCGAAGACACCGCCGTGGCTACGGATACCGTCGTCGGCGACGGGCTCACCGTGGTGCTGCGCACGATATCCGGCACGGATACCGAAGCGGATTCCGACATATCCGATACGGTCGGCGTCCCGACGTATGTGCTCGGCGGACAGGTCGACCAGCCCCATGCGGACACAAACCCCGCTTACATCGAATACACCCTTAGCGTTGAGGACGGCGCGGAGCTCGGCATACAAGGCGCAGTCATCGTCAGCGGTCTGCTCGGCAACGAGGGACAAAAGCTTTCGGGGCACACTTCGGGCAAGCACAGCGTGCTGTCCGTCGCGGGCAGCGTGACCGTTGCCGACGGCGGAGTGCTCGACGTGCGCGGTTACGTCCGCGGCGAAGGCTCCGTTACGGCGGAAAGCGGTTCGACGGTATATCAGCCTTTTATTGTCTACGATTACCGCGGCGGTACGAATACCGTGTCCGTCTATCAGGTCGGCAAAGTGATACCTTTCAACACCTACGATTTGTTTTACAATCTGCAAACGAATGTGACTTTCGAATACGGCGCCACCGCAACAAGTTATCTGGACCTTTATACTGCCACTCCGAAACAGCACAACACTTCCAAAGCAGACCTGATTGGCGTCGAGAATGCGTTTATTCTTATGTCGGAAGGCTCCGTCGTCAAGACGGAATGGAACGCATCCGATGACTTTGCGAATGCGTCAGGAAAAAATAAAGTCACGTTGACGGGCAACGTCAGTCTCGGTGACCTGACGGTGACGGTAAGGTGGCTTATCCAGGAGTTCAGCATTTCGCTGTCCAGCGTGAGGCTTGCGTTTTCGCACCGTTTCGATTGGCAGATAGGCGACGGAACGACCGTGACGACCCTCGATATGCCGTACGATTACAAGCTCCTGCCCGGAGCGCGCGTTACGGTGAGTGAGAACGCCACCCTGACTGTCGGGAAGAGTATGACGGTTTACAGCGAATTCGAGGACACCTCTTTCGGCTCGCTTGTTTATCCCGATATGCCCGCGGGCGAACTTATTGTCAACGGCAGTCTCGTCTTTGCGGACGGAGCGGCATTCGGCGGCAGGATAATTTCCGAAAACGACGGCGCGACGGTGACGACTGGCAGCGGCTTCACGAGCTCCGTGAACAGCATAGAGGGCAACTGCGGTTCCGGCCTGTTCAGTTTCTATAAGGTCTTCGACATTACGGAAACTGCGCGTTTCGACGAGGGCATCCGCACCGCCGAAGACATTCAGGGAGAATCCGACAAATATATGATAAAATACAGGGAGTACGGCTCCGACGCACCCGTGCAGGCGGGGAGGACTTACACTTACGACGCGGAGAGCGGCAGCTGGAACTGACAAGCTGCGGCAAACAAAAAGCGGGCGCAGATGCGTCCGCTTTTTTGTTTTCTGCGGAGAATGCGTTTCGGTCGGGAAGACCCGTTTCGGGATTTTGACCGAAGGGCACGATTATGAAAGATTAAAGCAAGATTAAATTGCCACTTGAAAAAACACGCGCGTTCGTTTATCATAAACGTATGTAATATACAGCTTTTCCCGATGTCGCGTTCAGGCAGGTTTTCGGAGTGACGCCGATTGTTTCCGGCGGGGCGGGTTTCGGGAATGCGTCTTTTCGGGCGCATAACCCCCAAGAGGAGAGAAAAATGATTTCAACATTGTCGGCGTTCAGCTTCAACCCGGACAGTCCGCTCATCTACGGGTTGTACGGCGCGGTGGTCGTCTTCGTGGTCGCGATGTCGCTTTATTACATCGTGCGCTCACTCCGCCGTGCCAAGGCTCTCAAAATGGATATGGGGAAGATTAAAAAGGTCATCACCACATCCGTCACGTTTTCCATCCTGCCCGCCATCGGCATAGGCATAGGCGTGGTCACGCTCATCGGTTCGATAGGCATTGCGCTGCCCGCGATACGCCTTTCCGTCATAGGTTCGCTGCAATACGAAACGATGATGGCGGACGGCGCGGCAAGCGCGATTGCGGGGTCGATGAACGAATTCCTTAACGGCACGATAACCCCGCAGGATTTCGTCACGATTGCCACCGTTATGACCATCCCCATCGTCACGGGACCCGCCGTCGTGCTCATCCTTTACAGAAAGTTCCAGCCCAAGGTGCAGATGCTTTCCGCCAAGACGACGTCGACGTCGGGCGGCGGCATCAACATCGGCGATATGCTCTTCGAGGTCGTGTTCATCGGTATGATACTCGGCTATCTCGCAATGAGTCTCACGACGATAGCTTCGGGCTCGGGATATCTGGACAGCTACTACAATTTCATTGCGATTGTCATCGCCGCGCTTTGTATGTATGTCTTCGACCTGCTCATCAACAAGGCGGGGTGGAAGTGGCTGGACAGTTTTTCCACTCCGTTCAGTATGCTCATCGCAATGGCGGTCGTCGCGGTCATCAGCTACTTCTCGTACGAGAACGGATGGCCTCTCACCCCCGACCCCGACGAAGTCGCCGCCGTCGTTTCGGCGCTGATGTAAGGAGGTGCGGATATGAAAAAGATGAAAACTTTGCTTGACAACAACGCGCGTATGCACCTCATAGGCAGGCTTTGGCTGGGTGCGGGTATGATACTCATCTGCACCATACCCCTTTGGCTTGCGCTGTATTACGACGTAGAACCCGATTGGAGCGTGTTCGGCACGGCGGCGGTCATCTCGCCATTCATCCTGATGGCGCTCTCCGGCGTTGCGGAACCGATAATCTATTCTCCGATGGTCGGCGTCAACGGAATGTACCTGTCCTTCCTCACGGGCAACCTTTCCAACCTCAAAATTCCCTGCGTGGTCAAAGCGCAGGAAATCGCGGGCACGAAGAGAGGGACGGAGGAGGACGAAATCGTCGCCACCATCGCCATCGCGACGAGTTCGCTGGTCACCATACTCATCATAGGCATAATCGTGCTGTGCCTTGCCGTCATCCCCAATCTCACGGAGATGATTGACAACGCGCCCTATCTCACGCCCGCGTTCGGCTGCGTGGTGTACGCGCTGTTCGGCTCGCTCGGCGGCAAGTATATAGTGCGCAATCCCAAGCTCGCGATAGGACCGATTATCATAGTCGTCATTTTGTCGATAGTGCTCGGCGTGGTGGGGATGGACCCCGGCTCGGCATATCTCTTCGTCGGCATCGCCATCTGCCTCGTGTTTGCCATATTCCAGATGCTGCGCGAAAAGAAGAAGATGCGCGAAAAGGAGGAACTCCGCCGTCTGGAAGCCATTGCGTCCGGTATGTCCTACGAGAAGGTGCTTGCGATTGAAGCGGCGCAGAAAGCGGACGAAAATTCCGCTTCGGGAAAGACCGCCGCGGTTGAAACCGCCGACATCGTCGAAGAGGAAGCCGTGCACGAAAGCGCCGTGCTCCTCGAAGAAGCAATCGAGGAACGTCGCAAAGACGAAGAATAACGATAAGTTGAATTGTCCGCGCCGTCCGCAAATGCGGGCGGCGTTTGTTTTGTGCGGCTATTTCGTTCATTCCCTTGCCGAGGGAGGGGATAGGTGTTATAATTCTTTTTGATTTACCCCATATTACTTGGAAGTAGTAGAAACTTGCGCGTCAAGTGCCGCTGAGACGGGGGGTGCTCACGGACGAAAAGCCTTCGGGCTTGCGGTGCATTTTTCACTCCCGCTTCACTTGCGAGAAGAAGTGCTTCTGAGGAGGTGCTTTTTGTTTTATTCCGAAGCTCTCGATTACATCCGTGCGATAGAGGCGGACGGCTCGGATTACGGCCTGGAAAGGGAGAGGGAACTGCTCGACGCGCTCGGCTCTCCCGACGTGGCGTATCCCGTCGTTCACATCGCGGGCACCAACGGCAAGGGCTCGGTCAGCGCAATGCTCACCGCCGTGCTCACCGCCGCGGGCTACCGCGTCGGGACGTACAACTCTCCGTCCGTGCTCCGCTACAACGAGCGTTTCCGCATTGCGGGCAAACCGCTTTCGGACGACAAGGTGGCGGAATATATGACCGTCGTCCGCGACGTTACGGAAAGGGAGCGCGCTGCAAGGTCCGCCGCGGCGACGGCGGAAGACGGCCGTGCCGCCGCGATGAAAGCGTTCCGTCCCACCGCCTTCGAACAGGAAACCGCGCTCGCCCTGCTTGCGTTCAGGGAAGAGGGGTGCGACGCCGTCGTGCTCGAAACGGGGCTCGGAGGCAGATGGGACGCCACGAACGCGGTGAAAAAGAAAATCCTTTCCGTGATTACGAAAATAGGCCGTGACCATTGCGCGCTGCTCGGCGGTACGCTCGGTGAAATCGCACGCGAAAAGGCTGCGATAATCCGGGGCGCGGCGGTCACCTGCCCGCAGGAAGAAGGGGCGGCGGAAGTGCTTTATCCGCTTTGCCGCGTTTGCGGCGAGGCGAAGCCCCTTGCCCGCTCGCTTGCGGGACAGAGGTTTTTGTACGGCGGGAAAGAGTATGCGACAAGACTGCTCGGCGCACATCAGCTCGTCAACGCCGCGCTTGCGGTCGAAGCGGCGAATATGCTGCGCGAGCAGGGTATGCGCGTCACGCCGCAGGCGGTGAAAGAGGGGCTGGAAAGTGTCGTATGGCACGCGCGCTTCGAGGTGCTGACGGCGGACAATATCGCACAATCGCCGTATGACATTGTCATTCCGCAAGGGAAAACACTTGTTTTGGACGGCGCGCACAATCCGCAGGGGGCGCAGGCGCTTGCGGAAACCGTGGCGGAATATCTCCCCGACAGACGCATTGCCGCAGTCGTCGGCGTGCTTGCGGACAAGGAGTACGCAAAGGCTATGCAGGCGGCGCTGCCGTTTGCGTCGGAGGTTTACACCGTCACGCCGGACTCGCCGCGGGCTTTGTCCGCGGGCGCACTCGCGGAGTGCTGCAAAAGCGTGACGGACGCACCCGTGCGCGTTTGCGGCGGAGTGCGCGAAGCCGTGGCGGAAGCGCTTGCGGGAGAGTGTGATACGACGGTAGTTTTCGGGTCGCTGACTCTCTTTCACGAGCTGGCAAAAAAGGACGCGGACGCATAAACGCGAGCAGACCGCACGGCGGAATGCGGCAGTGCGGAGCATTGCGCCGCCGGCGCAGGGAAGGAATTACGGGCGGGCGGTGCCCGCGAGGTGAAAATATGGTGGACAGAGAAAGAGCAGAGAGAGCCGTAAAGGAACTCATCGCCGCAATGGGCGAAGACGCGGAGCGCGAAGGGTTGAAGGATACGCCCGAAAGGGTGGCGCGTATGCTGGAAGAACTGACTTCGGGATACGGCGAAAATGCGGAGGAACATCTTGCAAAGACATTTGCCGAGAGCGGAAGCGGGCTTGTGGCGGAGCGCGACATCGAGTTTTCGTCCACCTGCGAGCATCATCTTATGCCTTTTTTCGGCAGGGTGCACATAGCCTATGTGCCCGACGGCAGAGTCGCGGGGTTGAGCAAACTCGCGCGCGTCGTGGACGTGTACGCTCGCAGACTGCAATTGCAGGAACGTATGAACGCGCAGATAGCGGACGCGATATTTGATTTTCTTGCGCCGAAAGGGGTCGCCGTCGTCGTGGAAGCGGTGCACACCTGTATGACCGCAAGAGGGGTGAAAAAGGCGGGTTCGTCCACGGTGAGCTATGCCGTGCGCGGGGATATCGACCCGTCCGCGCTCGCTCTGCTGTTGTCTTATACGGGGGAAAGGAAATGAGCGCGTTCGAAGTGAGAGGCAGGCGGTTCGAAGGCGGAACGCACATTATGGGCATTCTCAATCTCACGCCCGACTCCGTTTATCCTTTGAGCCGTGCGGGAGAGGACGTCGCCGCGCGTGCGCTGCGTATGGCGGCGGACGGCGCGGAAATAATCGACCTCGGCGGACAGTCCACGCGCCCCGGGGCGAAGCAGGTCGGTGCGCTCGAAGAGATGGCGAGGGTGATACCCGCCGTGGAAAAAGTGCGCGCCGTGACCGACGTCCCTCTGTCCGTGGATACGTTTTATCCCGAAGTCGCCGCCGCGGCGCTCGCCGCGGGAGCGGATATGATAAACGACGTGTCCTGCCTTATGTATGCGGGAATGGCGGAAGTCGCCGCCGCGCACGGCGCGTCGCTCTGCATAATGCACAACCGCAGGGAGAGCAGGACCTACGACCTGATGACGGACAAACTTGCGGGGCTTTCCGCCGCGGTCGCGAAGGCGGAACGCGCGGGAGTTCCGCGCGAACGCATAATTCTGGACGGCGGCATAGGTTTCAACCGCGGAGCGGAAGAGGATTGGTATCTTCTGGAACACTATGACCTTCTTTCCGCGGCGGGATGTCCGCTACTGCTCGGCGCGTCGAGGAAATCCTTCCTCGGCGGCGTGCCCGAAACGCGGCTGACGGCGACTATGGATTGCAGCGCGCGTGCGGCGCGTATGGGCGTGCTCTTCGTGCGGGTGCACGACGTCAAAGAAAATCTGATGGCGGTGAAAGCCGCCCTCGGAAAGTGAGAGGCGGACTGATGAGTGTGAACGGAAGCATAATAATACGCGGCTACGAAGTGACGGCGTGCCACGGGGTCAATCCGGAAGAGAAGACGGAAGCGCAGCGCTTTTCCGTTTCGGCGGTGCTCGACCTCGACGTGTCGGCGGCGGCGGAAAGCGACGATATTGACAAAACGGTGAGTTATGCCGCCGTATGCAAGCTGATAAAAGCCTTTTTGTGCGGAGAGAGCAGAAATCTGCTGGAATGTATTTCTCTTTCGCTCGCGAGAGAGATTATGCTTGCTTTCCCCGCGTTCGCGCGCGCGGAAGTCACGGTGGACAAGCCCGACGCGCCTATGAAAGGGGTGTTCCGTTCCGTTGCGGTGCGCTCCGTCGTGAAGCGCAGCACCGCATACATCGCCGCAGGGTCCAGCCTCGGCGACAGAAACGCATACCTAGACAAAGCCGTCGGACTGCTCAGAGCGGAAAGGCTCGTGCTTTCCGTCGAGGAGAGCCGCCGCATACCCACCGAGCCTTACGGCGGGGCGGCAAAGGGGGAGTTCCTTAATTCCGCGCTGAAAGTGGTCACGCTGCTTACCGCGGACGAACTGTTCGCCGTTATGCGGCGCATAGAGAACGAGTGCGGCAGAGAGCGCAGCGTGCATTGGGGGGACAGGACGCTGGACCTCGATATGATATTTTTCGACGGCGAGGTGCGGGGAGAGGGCGACCTGATACTTCCGCATCCCGAAATGCACAAGCGCGCGTTCGTGCTCGAACCGCTTGCGGAAATCGCGCCGTATGTCGTACACCCTCTTTTCTGCAAGCGTGTGTCGGAACTGCTTGCGGAGCTTTACACGGGGTTCTGACGAGGATTGGCGGACAGAAAAGGAAGGAAACGGAAACGCAAAAACGGGACAAAGAAGAGGACGAAAAAACAGGGGCTTGAAAGCCCCTGTTTTTGTTTGGCATTTTCGGTGCGGTCAGGACTCTTGTCCGCCGCCTTTGTCGGTTTTGCGCGGTTTGGATTTCAGCGCCTTTTTCAGGAAGTATGCGCCGAGCGCCACGCCTACCGCCAGCACCACCGCAAGCAGACACCACCACAGTTCCGAGGGCACTCCGTCGCCCGCTTTCGCGCGCTGCCACATATTGACGACGTCCTCGTTCGCCGCGCCGTAGTCCTGCATCACTCCGAGGTTTTCCGTGATTTCGGGATAGCGTCCTTCGTCGTAATAGAACAGGCTTATTGAGTCGGGACAGACGATGTACTCTTCGTCGAGAGGATAGCTGTCTTTGAGCCCATCCGGGAGCAGATAATAGCCTTCGTCGTCCGTTTCCAAGTCGAGGGGAATGAGGGCGCTTTCGTCTTCGACTTCGACTTCCTCGCCGTAGAGGTCGAGATAGTAACCTTCGCCTTCGACCCATTCGTAGTAAAACACGAGCTCGCCGTCATAGTCGTAGACGGCGCACTCTTCGGAGCTGGCGTACCACAGATACTCCACATCGAGCAGCGCCTGCGCCGCGTCGTAGTCGTATTTCATTATCTCCTGGTCCACGGCGGAGGTGTAGCCGATATAGCCTATATTCCGCGCGCCCGCGTCGGGACGGCACATATAGTCGATGAACATCATTGCCGCGAGTTTGCTGTCCGAGCTTTCGAGCACCGCCCAGCCGTCGTACCAGATGTTGCTCTTTTCGGGGACGTAATAGCCGAGCTGATAAGTGTCCGTATCTTCGTAATACTCGCTCTCTTCTATCGCCCACAGCGCGTCGCCGCTCCACGCAAGGTCGAGATAGACGATTTCGTTTATCATATCGTCCTTGCCGAAGTCCACTTCATAGCCCGAAATGTGGTCGCGCTGCGCGGTGAGAAGTTCCTCCGCTCTTTGAAGAATGGCGCTGTCCGTGCAGTTGATGAGTTCGTTCACGGTCAGTTCCGTAAAAGGTTTGCCGTAGGTTTCGCTCACTCCGTCGGGGAGCAGACCGTATTCCTCCATATAAAACACCACCGCCGCGTAGCTGTCGCGCACGCTGTCCTTCATCAGAATCATATCTTCGAGTTCGGGGTTGCCGCTCTCGTTCCAGAGCAGTCCCCAGCCGTATTCTTCCAGCTCCTCTTCGGAAACGATTCTGGTGTTGTAAAGAAGACCCAGCGTCCCCCACATATACGGGACCATATAGTCGCGCATATCGTACGTTTCGCCGTTTATCTCCATTTCGCCGAAGGTTTCGCCTATCTTTTCGAGGACGGTCTGATTGACGTTGCCGAGGTTGGAGAACGCATCGGGGTATTCTGCCGAATACTGCGCGACGAGCTCAGACTGATTTGCAAGCAGTCCCGCGCGCATAAGGCGTTCGATGGCGTATTCGCTGGGGCAGACGAGGTCGACGGCGGTTTCTCCGCGCATAACCTGCGTGAGCATTGTTTCGTTGGTGTCGAAAGTGCTGTAAGTGATGTCCAGCCGCCTTCCCGTCACTTCGCGGTAGTAATCCGCAAATTCGTCGAGCAGACCCGTGTCGATATAGTCTTCCCAGTTGTATATGACGAGGGTGTCCGCGCCGCCGCCCGTAATACCGCCGCCGGAATTGTCGCACGCGGCGAGCAGCGGCGTCAGGGCGCAGACGCAGACCGCCGCAAGCGCAAGTAGAGCGAGAGTTCTGCGTTTTTTCATACGAGCGCCTCCTCTTTCGCCTGTTTCTTTCGGCGGTTTATCCTCACCAGATTGAGGGTGAGCACCAGCGCGAGAATGATGACGAATATAATCGAGAATATGGCATACCAGAAAGGTTCGAGCCCTTGCACGCGTGCGTCGGAATAGATGTAGGTCGACAGCGTGTTGATGCCCGTGGACGCGCCCTTGTTAATCTGCGTGATGATGAAGTCGTCCATAGAGAGCATAAACGAGAGGACGAAGCCGCTGATTATGCCGGGCGTAATCATCGGGAAAAGCACCTTGACAAGCGCCTTGAAGGGGTTCGCTCCGAGGTCGAGCGCCGCTTCGTACACGTTGGGGTCCATACTTTCGAGCTTGGGCAGGACGCTCAGCACGACGTAAGGCGTGCAGAACGCGATGTGCGCGATGATAAGACGGAGATATCCTTCGGGGAAGGAGAAGGTCACGAAGAATATCATCAGCGAAACCGCCATAACTATTTCGCTGTTGATGATTGGGAACTGGTTTACGTTCTCCATCACGCGGCGCGCCTTTCTGCCCATCGCGAATATGCCTATCGCCGCAAAGGTGCCCATCACCGTCGCGATGACGGACGACACCGCCGCGATGAAGAAAGTGTTGCCCACGGCGTCCCACAGCGCGGGGGACTTGTCGGAAGTGAATATCGAGATGTACGCCTCGAACGTGAACCCTTCGTCGAACCTGAAATTGGAACTGTTGGAGAAGGAGTACACTATGATGAGGAGAATGGGCGCGTAGAGCAGCGCGAGTATGACGAAAAGATAAGTCTTTTCGAAGAAGCCCTTGACTTTTACCATAACGACCTCCCGACGCTGACGTTGCCGTGCCTGCCGGCGCGGCTGATGATGAAGTTGGAGATGAGGACGAACACCAGCATTACCAGGCTCATTATGGAGCCGACGCCGTAGAGCCCTTGCTCGAATTTCATCTGAATGCTGTCACCGAAGAGGAATATCTTGCCGTTGGACAGCAGCTGCGAAATGGCGAACGTGGAAATGGTGGGGATGAACACCATCGTTATGCCGCTTATTATGCCGCTCACCGAGAGGGGCAGTATGGTTTTGAGCAGTACGGTGGAGTTGTCCGCTCCGAGGTCCTGCGCCGCTTCGACGTAGCTGCGGTCTATGGAGGACAGCGTGGTGTGCAGCGGCAGTATCATAAACGGCAGATAGTTGTACACCATGCCGAAGAGCACCGTCCCCATACCGAGGGTCACGTCCGTAGCGATAAAAATCGCTTTCGTGGCAAGGGTGCGGATGAGGAAGTTCACCGCCATCGGCAGCACATAGAAGAGCACGAGCACCCTGCCGCTGGGCATCTTGGAGAGAATGTAGGCGAGGGGATAGCCTATAATCAGGCATATCGCCGTCGTGATGATGCCGACCAAGAGAGAGTTGCCGAGTATGACGAGGCTGCTCTTATCGGTGAAGAAATCGCGGAAGTTTTCCAGGGTGAGATTGTTGTCCGCGTCGAGGAACGCGTTGACGAGTATCATCACCAGCGGAATGACCACGAAAAGCAGCATAAACAGCACATAAGGGTAGCTGAATACGCGTTTTGTGAGCTTAAACTTGCGTTTCGGTCTTGAAACGGCAACGGTTGCTGCGGTCATTCACTCACCTCCGCGTCATTTTTTTCCGCTTCGGGAGAGGCTGTTTCCGCGCCGTTTTCCGCGGCGGACAGCTCTTCTTCCGTCAGGGTCTGGTCAACGACTTCTGGCACGGTTTCCGCGGAAGCGGGGGCGCCGTCCTCCGTCACTTCGCGGCGTTCGACGATTATCTTTTCGGGGGCGATGTTTATGCCCACGCGGTCGCCTTTGAGCCAGTCGTCTTCGGTGTCCACGAAGAAATCGTAATAGTCGTCCGTGCGCACGATGCACTGATAGTAGCTGCCTTTGTATATGGAACTGACCACCGTCGCGCCTATCGTGCCGTCCTCTTCGTCGTCCGTGATGATGACGTCGTCGAAGTCGACGCTGACCTTGACGGGCGTGCCCGCTTCGAAGTCGCAGTTGCACTCGAATTTGCCGTCGGATATCCACACCAGATTTTCGCCCGCCATCTCGGTGTCGATTTCGTTGATGACGCGGGATTTGTGCATTATGTGCAGGTCGAAAGGCTTGATGTACAGCCCGACTTCCGAGCCTTCCGCATACGTCGCGGTGTCGTGCGCGATGAGTTCGTTCTCGCCCGCCATAAGCGTCACCTGATAGTGGTCGCCTTTGAATACGGAAGATACGACCGTCGCGGTGAGGATGGTCTTTTTGTCGTCCTTGTCCCTGATTTTGAGGTCTTCAGGGCGGATGATGACGTCGATGGGTTCGTTCTTCTTGAAGCCCTTGTCGACGCATTCGAACACGGTGTCGGCAAACTCCACCTTATAGTCTTCCAGCATTACGCCCGAGAGGATGTTGGACTCGCCGATGAAGTCCGCCACGAACGCGTTCGCGGGTTCGTCGTAAATCATTTCGGGGGTGGCAATCTGCTGTATCACGCCGTCGCGCATTACGACTATCTTGTCGCTCATCGTGAGCGCCTCTTCCTGGTCGTGCGTGACGTACACGAAGGTGATGCCCAGCCTCTTGTGCATATCCATCAGTTCGAGCTGCATATCCTTGCGCATTTTGAGGTCGAGTGCGCCGAGAGGTTCGTCGAGGAGCAGGACTTCGGGTTCGTTGACTATGGCGCGCGCTATCGCGACGCGCTGCTGCTGACCGCCCGAAAGAGAGGACACGTTCCTGTGGCCGTAGTCTTCGAGGTCCACCATTTTGAGGGCGTTGTCCACTTTTGCTTTAATCTCCGCCTTGGTATACTTGCGGAAGAGCTGAACTTCTTCGCCTTTGCGGTTGCGTTTGGTGCCGTTCGGGATGAGCTTCATTTTCAGCCCGAATGCGATGTTGTTGAAGACGTTCAGGTGCGGAAACAGCGCGTATTTCTGGAACACGGTGTTCACGCGGCGCAGGTGCGGGGGAGTGTTCGTGATGTCTTCGCCGTCGAAAATAATCTGTCCCGATGTCGGCATCTCGAAGCCCGCAATCATACGCAGGGTGGTCGTCTTTCCGCAGCCCGAAGGGCCGAGCAAAGTCACGAATTCGCCCCGTCTTATGTTGAGGCTGGCATTTTTTACGGCGTCTTTCGCGCCGTAAGTTTTGGTCACGTTTCTGATTTCGATGATGTTGTCGGACATATCCTCTCCTTAAAAGGTCGGCGGCGATGCCACCCATACGACTTCGGCGTCTTCCGCCGAGCGGTTTTCAAGATAATGCACTTTGTTGCTTTCGTAATAGAAGGTGTCGCCCGCCTTTGCCGCGTATTCCTTCTTGCCCAGGTGCAGCACCACGCTGCCCTTGGTGACGAAACCGAACTCTTCTCCCTCGTGCGGCATATCTTTTACGGATGCGCAGCCGGGGCGTATCGTGATGAGTATGGGTTCCATTTCGTTGCGCTGACTGTTGGGGACGAGCCAGGTGATGACGTGCCCCTCCGCGTCCTTTTCGAAAAAGTCGTCGGAAGTGAAGACTATCTGTTCCTCTTCGTCCTCGCTGAAAAACTCCGCCGCCGTCGTGCCGAGTGCGGAAAGCACGTCCAGCAGCGTCTGTATGGACGGGGAGGTCAGTTCGTTTTCGAGCTGGGAAATGTAACCCTTCGTGAGTTCGCAGCGGTCGGCAAGCTCCTCCTGAGTCAAGCCGCATTGCAAGCGCAGGCGTTTGATTTTCGCGCCCAATTCCATAAAACCCTCCCTGTTTAGCAAAAATTTACGCTGAGTTTAGCAAGTTCAAAGATTGTAAATCAAAAGTTTAGAATTGCTAAACTCAACCTTGTGAGAAAGATTATATGAAATAGCGTTCCCCGTGTCAACGGTTTGAGGGTATATTTGTAGGATTTTGTCGACGGATTGCCGCAATCGGCTCTGTTTGCCTTTTCCTCACCCGCTTTTGCCTCCGCCGCGGAGATATTGAAAGGAAGCGGCGCAATCGGAAATCTCGCCGATGGGGAGGGATTTCTGCGACTGAGAAAATCGGTATGCCAAAATGCGCGAAAGCATAAAAATATGCCGCCCGAACGGACGGCATATTTGTTGTGTGTAGACTGAACCCGTAAGTTCACTTGGAACCCTTGTCAAATCACCGCAGGCGATTTTACGGGGCTTCATCCGGGGTCCCCGCAAAGAAATCTTCGATTTTTTTGTGGGGTTTAATACATCCCGTCCATACCGCCTGCGGGCATTGCGGGCGCGGGGGTAGGTTCTTTGATGTCGGTGACCAGCGCTTCGGTGGTGAGCAGGGTGGAGGCGACGGACGCCGCATTCTGCAACGCGCTGCGCGTGACTTTCGTCGGGTCGAGGATGCCTTGCTTTATCATATCGCAGTAGGTGTTCTTCGCCGCGTCGTAACCGAAGTTGGGTTTGTTCTTCGCGGTGATGGTCGCCGCCACTACGCCGCCGTCCACGCCTGCGTTTGCGGCAATCTGACGGATGGGCGCTTCCAGCGCGGAGATGACGATGTTCGCACCCGTCTTGACGTCACCTTCGAGGTTCTTGCAAGCCTTTCTGACTGCGGGGATGACGGAGAGCAGAGCCACGCCGCCGCCGGGGACGATGCCTTCTTCAACGGCTGCACGGGTTGCCGCGAGAGCGTCTTCTATGCGCATCTTGCGTTCTTTCATTTCGACTTCCGTCGCCGCGCCCACGCCGATGACCGCTACGCCGCCTGCGAGTTTTGCAACGCGTTCCTGCAATTTTTCCCTGTCGTAATCGGAAGTGGTTTCCGCAATCTGAGCGCGTATTGCGGCAACTCTCGCCTTGATGGCTTCGGGGTCGCCCGCGCCGCCGATGATGGTGGTGTTTTCCTTGCCGACTTTGACGGATTTCGCCGTGCCGAGCATATCTACGGTGACCGCTTTCAGGTCATAGCCGAGGTCGCTTGCGATATAAGTGCCGCCCGTGAGGATTGCTATGTCTTCCAGATACGCCTTTCTCCTGTCGCCGAAGCCGGGGGCTTTGACCGCCACGCAGTTGAACACGCCTTTCAGCTTGTTGACGATGATGGTGGTGAGCGCTTCGCCTTCGATGTCGTCGGAGATGATGAGCAGTTTCAGACCGTTTTTGAGGACCTGCTCCAAGAGGGGCAGAATTTCCTGCACGTTGCTGATTTTCTTGTCCGTGATGAGGATTGCGGGATTGTCGAGTTCCGCTTCCATCTTTTCGGTGTTGGTGACGAGGTAGGGGGACACGTAGCCGCGGTCGAACTGCATACCTTCCACGACGTTGAGCTCGGTGTGCATCGCCTTGCCTTCCTCGATGGTGATGACGCCGTCCTTGCCGACTTTTTCCATTGCGTCGGAGATGAGCTGACCGATGCTGTCGTCGGACGCGGAGATTGCCGCGACCTGTGCGATTGCCGTCTTGTCTTCAACGTCCTTGGAAATTTTTTTCAGCTCTTCGACTGCCGCGTCGGTCGCAAACGCGATGCCTTTTTTCAGCACCATGGGGTTCGCGCCTGCCGCGACGTTTTTCAGCCCTTCTTTCACGATTGCCTGCGCGAGCACCGCCGCGGTGGTCGTGCCGTCGCCCGCGACGTCGTTGGTCTTGGTGGACACTTCGCGGATGATTTGCGCGCCCATATTTTCAAACGGGTCGGCAACCTGTATTTCCTTTGCTATGGTCACGCCGTCGTTGGTGACGAGGGGAGTGCCGTAGGATTTGTCGAGCACGACGTTTCTGCCCTTGGGACCGAGAGTGATTTTGACGGTATTTGCCAACGTATCGACGCCCGCTTCCAGAGCCTTTCTCGCGTCGTCGCCGTATTTGAATTGCTTAGCCATAATGTACCTCCGATTATTCAACTATCGCCAGGATATCCGCCTGACGTACGATGACGACCTCTTCGCCGTCAATCTTGAACTCGCTTCCCGCATATTTGGAATAGAGCACTTTGTCGCCGACTTTGACCTGCATAACGACTTCCTTGCCGTCCACCATACCGCCGGGACCTACCGCCACGACTTCGGCGAGCTGGGGTTTTTCCTGCGCCGCGCCGGGAAGGACGATGCCGCTTTCCGTCGTTTCGCTGGTTTCGATGGCCTTGATTACGACTTTGTCGAACAAAGGTTTGACTTGCATATTTATGCCTCCTGAATTATTACCTGATTTCAATCGTTTTGGCACTCTTTGCGCCCGATTGCTAACAGTTTATTACAGCATCTGCCAGTTGTCAATACTTTATGGCGGCAATTTTGAAAAAATTTCGGATTTTTTGCGGTATTGCGGTGCAAAGTTCTCCGACACCTGTTCAATTTCTCCGAAACTCATTAAAATTCGCTTAAAATTTGTCTTTTCCGTGCGCCGATATGCGGGTTTAAGAACTATTCGCAAAATCTTAACACGGCGCAAAAGTGTGCAAAATAGCCCTTGTGTGAGGGGGCGGGATGTGCTATCATATGTAAAAAGGTTGAAATGACGGAGGGATTTATGGACAAGTGGGACAAACGGTTTATGGATATGTGCGAGCTGGTCGCCACCTGGACCAGCTGCGCGCGCGAAGGCCGCGCCGTCGGAGCGATAATCACCAAAAACAAGCGCATTCTCACCACGGGATACAACGGAGCGCCGTCGGGCATTTTCAACTGCCGCGACAAGGGCGAATGTATGCGTGACAAGCTCGGCATCCCGAGCGGCACCCGTCACGAGCTTTGCTATGCCGTGCACGCGGAACAGAACGCAATTATACAGGCGGCAAAACTCGGCGTTTCCGTGGACGGTGCCACGCTTTATTGCACGCATCAGCCGTGCACGATATGCACGAAAATGATTATCAATTCCGGCATAACCCGCATTGTCTACAAATATCCTTATCCCGACGAATTCGCGCAGAAACTGCTTGCGGAGGCGGGCATCTCCGTCGAACATTACGCAGAATGATGCTGGAAACACTGCAAGCCGTGACGAAGCCGCGCCGACGCGCGGCTTTTTTGCTGCGCAAAAACATTGCTTCGCGAATGCGGCAGAAGTCCGACGCAGCAAGAGCTCTCCGCGGCAGAAATCCGACGCGGGAAAAGCGCGACCAAGCAAGAATATCGCGCGGAAGCCGCGACACGGCAAATGTCGCGCGGAATTAACTTTCATTAACTGTCGCAGAATGTCTGCGGACGCTCCGCGGGCAAAATCTTTAGGCGGTTTCGGGAGCAAAACCCGCAGTCGGTAAATGTCAAAACTTACAATCCGTATTGCGCGGGCGTGTGCGTGCGCATACGCGTCATATGATTTAATAATCCGCGGCGCGGCGGCATATGCTTTGGTATGCGGAAATCCGACAAACAGAACGCGCTAGCGGTCGCCGCCGTCGCACTGTGCTTTATGATAACGCTCGGTCTGTGCTATCTGATAGGCGGCGAGGGATTTTTGCTTGCATTTAACCAAAGTGACGGCGAGGTGAAGTGCTATCTTTTGTGCAGCGGCTCATACGAGAACGTGACCCTTGCCAGGAACGCGGCGGAACTTGTGAAATCGCGAGGGGGCGCGGGTTATGTCGTCACGGGCGAGGTGTGCGAAGTGGTGCTTTCGGCGTATGCCGAAAAGGAAGACGCGGAAGCAGTCCTGCAAAACGGGGGTGCGGGCAGCGGTGCGTACATAAAAGAAGTGACGGTCGGCGAGATAAGCACGGAGTGGGCCTCGGACGCGTTCGCCGACGAGGCGGAAGACGCACTGGGTTATTACGACACGGTGTTCGAGTGTCTTTACGAAAGTGCGAACGGGCTTGCGGGCAGCACGCTGACATTGACCGACGTCCGCACGAGCGTTGCCGTGTGCCGCGCGCGGGTGGAAGACCTGCGGGAAAAGTTCAATGCCGCCGCGGCGGGTGACGGCGACGCGCGCACCACCGAGCTCAAACTCGCACTTGTCACCGCCGTGGCTCTTCTCGACAATGCGGAACTGTACGACAATGCGGGCACCGTTGCCGCCGTGTCCTCGCTGCGCTATCAGTGCGTGCAGCTTGTCTTTTGCCGCGAAGCGCTTTGCGAAGTCCTGAACGGCTGAAAGCCGTCGGATTTTCAAAGTACACGATTTGTGTCTGCGCCGGAGGAGAGAAAAACGCATAAAACACGAATAGTGTATTATTGCATCGTTTTTTGCCTGCGATATTCTTTGTTCAAGGCGAAAACGCACTTTTTGATACACGAAAAGTGTAATATCGGCGGTTTTATCCGCTTTTTCGCTTTTCCTGCGCACGCGCCGGCTCACGCGTCGCATTCTGCGCGCACCTTCGCGCGCAAATATCTTGCAAACCGACTTGGTTTCGGTTATAATCTCCCTATGGCATACACTTCGCTCTATCGCAGATACCGTCCGGACACTTTCCGCGACGTCATAGGTCAGAACCACGTCGTCAAGACGCTGGTCAATCAGATTAAATCGGGCAATATAGGCCACGCCTACCTTTTTACGGGCACGCGCGGCACGGGCAAGACTTCGGTGGCGAAGATTTTTTCTCGTGCGGTCAACTGCCTGCACCCGGAGGACGGCTCTCCCTGCGGCAAGTGCGAAGTGTGTATGGAACTTGCGCTGTCGGGCAACTTCGACATTTTGGAGATAGACGCCGCGTCCAACAACTCCGTGGACCAGATTCGCGAGCTTACGGACAAAATCAATTTTCCGCCCACCGTCGGGAAGTATAAGGTGTACATCATAGACGAAGTTCATATGCTCTCCAAAAGCGCGCACAATGCGCTGCTCAAAACTCTGGAAGAGCCGCCCGAACACGCCATCTTCATCCTCGCCACCACGGAAGTGCACGCCATACCCGCCACTATACTTTCGCGCTGTATGCGTTTCGACTTCCGCCTTGTGCCGCTTTCGCAAATCGCGGACAGGCTGAAATTCATTTTCGACGACAACGGAGTGAAATACACCGAGCAGGCGGTCAGAATGATAGCCTCGGCGGGACAGGGGAGCGTGCGCGACGCGCTGTCGATTGCGGATATGTGCGTGAGCTACTGTTCCGGGGACATAACTTACGAGGGAGTGCTGGAAGTGCTCGGCACGTCCGACCCTATGAAACTCGTCGCGCTGGCGGAGGACATTCTGTCGGGCGACGTGGACGGTTCCCTGCACAAGATTGCCGCAATGTGCGACCTCGGAAAGAGTATGTCGGTGCTCGCGTCCGACCTCGCAGCGCTGTTCCGCAACGCGCTTTATGTCAAAAACTGCGGCGACGCGGCGTCTTTGCTCGCGCTGCCCGCCGAACTTTACGACGCGCTCAAAGACCTTTCTTCGCGCTATGACTCGCCGCGTCTGCTCGCGGCAATGCGCAGAATGACGGAAATAGAGGGCGAATTCCGTTACAGTACGCAGCACAGGATTCTCCTCGAAGCCGCGGTCATAGCCGCGGCGACGGAGCCGCCTTCGGAGGGCGGAAGCGCGCGGGAGCTGGAACAGAAAATCGCGCTCCTGAACAAGAAGGTCAACGCGCTGGCGACACGGGGTTTTAAGCGCGCACCTGCCGACACGGACGCCCGGCAGGTGTGGAGCAGAGTGGCGTCCGAAATAGAGCGCAGGGGAGTGGGGTTTCTCGCTCTCGCGGTGTCGGAGGCGGAGGCGGAAGAGGATGACGAAACCTTCACCGTCAGGGTCGGTTCCGCATCGGCTATGCGCATTATGACGGACAAAACAAACCGCGACATCATAAACGAGGTGTTCGCCTCGTTCAGCTCCAAGCGGCTGGTCATCGAAGAGGTCAAAAAGCTGGACGAGGACAAAGCGGTGCCGTATCTTTTGTCGATGTTCGGCAAAAGCCTTGAAGTCAAATGACGAAAACGCAAGTTTAAGACGCAAAAACGTGCGGTAAAGTGCGGATTGTGCTGTTTGCACCGACCGCGCTCCGCAGACATAAAATGAATGAAATCGGAGGCAGCAATGGGTTACGGCGGTTACGGCGGTAATATGCAGCAAATTATGAAGCAGGCGCAGATGATGCAGAAGAAATTGCAGGAAGCGCAGGCGGAACTTTCGGAAGCGGAAGTGGTCGGCAAAGCGGGCGGCGGAATGGTGGAAGTCACCCTGAAAGGGAACAAGACCCCCGTGTCCGTGTCCATAAAACCCGAAGCGGTGGACCCCGACGACGTGGAGATGCTCGAAGACCTCGTGCTCGCCGCGCTCAACGACGCCATGGAGCAGGCGGACGCAAAGTCGCAGGAGCTTATGGGACCTCTCGGCGGGGGACTGTTCTGACATCAAAGTGAAGTGCGGCGCCGCGCGGCTTTGCGGCGTCGGAGTGTCCGCAGACTGCTGTCTGCGGATTTTACCGCGTTAGAATGCGGAAAACCTGTCGGATATGAAATACATCGAACCGATTGCCAGACTCGTGGCGGAACTCGGCAAACTGCCGTCCGTCGGCGAAAAGACGGCGGCGCGCTATGCATACGCGCTTATGGAAGCTCCCGAAGAAGACGTGAATGCGCTTGTGGAAGCCATAAAGAACGTGCGCGAAAACGTGCATTTCTGCAAAATATGCGGCAATTTCACGGAGCACGAAATCTGCGACATCTGCGCCACGCGCAAGCCTACGACTATCTGCGTCGTCAAGGAGCCGAAGGACGTGTCGGCGCTCGAAAAGGTCAAAGGATACGAGGGGGTGTATCACGTTCTGCACGGTGTGATTTCGCCTTTGGACAGAGTGGGCCCCGAAGACATACGCATCAAAGAACTTCTCGCCCGTCTTGATGGAGTGGAAGAGGTCATCCTCGCCACAAACCCCGACATCGAAGGGGAAGCGACGGCTATGTATATCGCGCGGCTCATCAAACCGCTCGGAATAAAGGTGACGCGCATTGCGCGCGGTCTGCCGGAGGGCAGCGTCATAGAATATGCGGACGAGGGCACTCTTTCCCGTGCGCTGTCCAGCCGCATAGAACTTTAATTTTTGACGGAAAACGGCGTTAATTGCGCCGTTTTTGCATACAAAACGCGGTTTTTGCGATTATGATTTGCGGTTAAAGGCGGACGCCACGCCGCGCCGCGTCTGCGGACGGCGGCGGAGCAGAGTGACCGCACGGGCATTGACAAACGGGAAGAGAAAGGATAAAATAAGACGTGTTCGCATAAGCGAACCGCGCTCTTTCCGCAAAGCGCGCATACGTGCACGGTTTTGCGGGAAAATAACGGGGCGCGGGAGGTCCGGTATGAAAAAGATGGTCATAGGCGTGGACGGTATGCGTTGCGGGATGTGCGAAACGCACGTGAACGACGCGGTGCGCAAGGTGAACGGCGTGGTCAGGGTGAAATCCTCCGCCGCACGGAACGTCACGGAAGTCGTGGCGGAGGACGACGCGGACGAAAAGGAAATCGTGAAAGCGATTTCCGAGTTGGGCTATCGCGTTATGGCGTACAAGAGCGAACCGTACGAGAGGAAGAAACTTTTCGGTATATTCGGAGGCAGATGATTTGAAGGATTACGTCAGGCTGTCCAAAGAGCATTTCGACGAAATGGCGGAAATGTATGCCGCAAGCGACGGCACTTATTATTCCGTGCTGCCCAAACTCGCCTGCGACGCCGCCGCGGAGCGCCTGAAAGGGGAGAAGTTCGGGGCGCTGCTGGACGTGGGCTGCGGGTCGGGCTATCTGATTTCCCGTCTGGCAAAAGAACACGACGCGGAATTTTGCGGGCTGGACATTTCCCCGAAAATGCTTGAAAAGGCGGCGGAAAAACTCACGGGCGTGCCCCGCGCCGTGCTGACCGAAGGCGGCGCGGACGCTTTGCCTTATCCCGACGGCACTTTCGGCGCGGTGACCTGCATAATGAGTTTTCACCATTATCCCTATCCCGAAAAGGCGGTGGCGGAGGCATACAGGGTGCTGCGCGGGGGCGGGATTTATATTCTGTCCGACGTTGACAAGACAAAGTACGGCGAGCTCGAACCCGAAGCCTTTGCGGCATACGACGCCGACGCCGCGGCGCGCATACTCGAAGGTGCGGGGTTTTGCGTGACCGAAAAGACTTCTCTCACACCTGTGTGCTATCTTGTGGCGGGAAGAAAAAATCAAGTTAGCCTTATATAACAAACCTCTTTACACGCAGGCGCGATTGCGCTTATAATCAAATCATCCCGTACGCATCCGCATCGGAGGAGATATGAGAACGCACGAATCCGAAGAAATGTATCTCGAAACAATATATCTGCTCAAACGGCGCAGAGGGGCGGTGCGCTCCATCGACGTCGTAGAAGAGCTGGGATATGCCAAGTCCAGCGTGTCGCGCGGGGTCAATCTGCTGCAAAAGAAAGGGTATATCGAGATTTCGCACCTCACGGGTGACATCGAGTTTACGGAAGAGGGGCTGAAAAAGGCGTCCTCCGTTTACGAGCGTCACAGCGTGCTCACGGCGGCGCTTATGAAGCTCGGCGCGCCGCGCGAGCTCGCGGAAAACGACGCGTGCAGAATAGAGCACGTCATATCGCCGGAGATGTTTTCGATAATCAAGACTTTCGCCGAAAAATGACGCGGCGGAGCGGGGGGCATACGGCAACGGACGGAGCGCAGGCTCCGTTTTTTCTTGAAAGGGCGGACCGAAAAAATTTCGCCGCATTTTTTAGGAAAAAGAGCAAGACGTTACGAATAATAATACAGCACGCATACAAAATGCGCGGGCGCGCGTAAAAGGCGGCCTATGCAAAGGACGTAAGGGTGGCAGGTTTTCCCGACAGATTCTTGGAAGAACTGAAATATAAATGCGACATAGTGAGCGTAATCTCGCAGTATGTTCCTTTGGTCAAAAAGGGGAACAAATATTTTTGCTGCTGTCCTTTCCACAACGAAAAAACTCCCTCGATGTGCGTCAATACCGACGGACAGTATTACCATTGCTTCGGCTGCGGAGCGAGCGGCGACGTCATTACGTTCGTTATGGAGATGGAGTCGGTCGGATACGTCGACGCGGTGAAGCTGCTTGCCGAGCGTGCGGGTATGGAGCTGCCGGAGCGCGGCGACGGCGATTACAAGAAGAAAAAGGACAGGCAGGAAGTGCTCAAATCCCTGATGAAGGACGCCGCGCGCTATTATCACGCCAACCTCGTCAAAAAGGAGGCGGGCGCCGAGGCGAGAGAGTATCTCGCTTCCCGCGGGCTGACGCAGGAAATCTGCACGCGTTTCGGGCTGGGGCTTTCGCTCGGTTACGACGAGATGCCGGGTTATATGCGCAGAAAGGGCTATTCCGCCGAAAATCTGCGCGCGGTCGGGCTGGTGTCGGGGGAGAGAATGTCGGACGCGTTTGCGGGACGGGTCATCGTGCCCATAATGAACGGTATGGGGGACGTCATTGCGTTCGGCGGCAGGATATACCGCGGAGAGCAGGACGTGGCAAAATACAAGAACTCGACCAACACCGAACTTTTCGACAAAAGCAGATGCGTATACGGCATCAACTTCGTCAAAAAGGAAAAGAGGAGGGGGAACGGCTTCCGCAATCTGATTCTGGTCGAGGGGTATATGGACGTGATTTCGCTTGCGGCGGCGGGTTTTCTCAACGCCGTGGCGGGGATGGGCACTGCGCTCACCCCGCAGCAGGCGAGAGAAATAAAGAGGCTGACGGATACGGTGTACGTCTGTTACGACGGCGACGCGGCGGGGCGCAAAGCCGCGGTGCGCAACGTCGAGCCGCTGATTGCCGAAGGGTTGGAAGTCAGGGTGGTTTCGCTTGCGGAAGGGCTTGACCCCGACGACACCGTCAAGAAGGAAGGGGCGGACGGCTTCCGCAAGAGGCTGGAAGAGGCTCTGCCCGTTATGGAATACAAACTCAAGCTGTGTGCCGACGCTTACGACCTGCGTTCGGCAAACGGCAGGGCGAAGTACGTCACGGCGGCGCTCAAAGTGCTCGCGGAAGTGCAGAGCGCGGCAGAACGCGAGGTTTATCTCGGCATTGTGTCCGAAAAAAGCGGCGTTTCCGTCGCTACGCTGACGGAACAGCTGGCGGGTGCGAGGAAGGCGCCCGCGCAGCGCGAAAGGAGCGAAACCGCAGCAAAAGACGACGGCGGCAAGGTGTTCAGGGCGGCGCGTTTCGTGCTCAACCGCATTCTGAACAACGCGTCGTACGCATCCGCGTCCGACGTCGCGGAGGAATGGATGCCGTGCGCCGAACACGCCGAAATTCTCCGTTTTGCGGCGGCGCAGCCTGCGGGGAAAATCGTGGCGGGCGGGCTTTTCGACGGCGACGGCGGCGGCGAGGAGAGAAGCAGGGTGCTGGGCGCGGAACTCGGCTTTGCGTCCGACGCGCGCGAGCGCGCCTATTATACGGACTGCCTTGCCGTGATTGCGGACGGTTACATATCGGGGCGGATAGAGGAACTGAAAGCGAAATACAAAGAGGCGGCGGAGACGGAAGACAAGCACGCCGTGCTCGCGGAGATACAGAAGTTGCAGCGCAAGCTGAAATCGAAAAACGTAAAGGAAAAGTTCTGATTCAGGAGGAAAAATGGACAGAGAGCAACTGTTGAAACAGGAAACCGACAAGATAATCGAAGCGGGACGCGCTCAGGGCAGCATTTCCGAAGAGGACATTATGGCTCGCCTCGAACACCTCGGCGCAAGCGCGGAGGACCTTGAAGGCGTGTTCAAGGCGCTCGCCGCCGAGAATATCAACGTCGTTTCTTCAAAGGAAGACGACATCGACACCATCATCGAGGGCAATTTCGACGACTCCGTCAAGATGTACCTCAAAGATATAGGCAAAGTGCCCCTTCTGTCTGCCGAGGAAGAGGTGGAGCTGGCAAAACGTATGGAGCAGGGCGACGCGGAAGCGAAGCGCACTCTTTCCGAGGCGAACCTGCGCCTCGTCGTTTCCATCGCCAAGCGCTATGTGGGACGCGGAATGCAGTTTCTCGACCTCATCCAGGAGGGCAACCTCGGCCTTATGAAAGCGGTGGAGAAGTTCGACTACACCAAAGGCTTCAAGTTTTCCACCTATGCGACGTGGTGGATTAGGCAGGCAATCACCCGCGCCATAGCGGACCAGGCGCGCACCATCCGCATTCCCGTGCATATGGTGGAAACCATCAACAAGCAGGTGCGTGCGACAAGACAGCTTTTGCAGAAGCTGGGACGCGAACCCACCCCCGAAGAGATTGCCGAACACCTCGGATGCAGCGTGGAACGGGTGCGCGAGATACAGAAAATCGCGCAGGACCCCGTTTCCCTCGAAACGCCCATCGGCGAGGAAGAAGACAGCCATCTCGGCGATTTCATCGAGGACAACACCGCACTTTCTCCTTCCGACGTGGCGGAGAGCAATATGCTCAAAGAACAGCTCGTGCAGGTGCTCAACACGCTCACTCCCCGCGAGGAAAAGGTGCTGCGCCTGAGATACGGTCTGGACGACAGCCATCCCCGCACTCTCGAAGAGGTCGGCAAGGAATTCAACGTCACGCGTGAACGCATCAGGCAGATTGAGGCGAAGGCACTCAGAAAACTGCGCCATCCCAACCGCCTCAAAAAGTTGAAGGATTTCGACTGATGCCCATCAGGCTTGACGAAAGGCTCACCGAAATAGCGCGGCTTGCCGAGGGCGCGGACACCGTCTGCGACGTGGGCAGCGACCACGGAAAACTCGCGTGCTGGCTTGTGCAGACGGGCAGAGCGGCGCGTGCGATTGCGACGGATATCAGCGCGCCCAGCCTGAAAAAGGCGGAGCGCCTTGCCGAGGAACTCGGACTTGCAGACGAAGTGCCGACCCGCGTCGGGGACGGGCTGGACCCGATTGCCGACGGGGAAGCCGACGTCGTGGTCATTGCCGGAATGGGCGGCGACCTGATTGCCCGCATACTCGAACGTGCGCGGGAGCAGGGCAAGAGGTTCGGGCGCTTCGTACTGTCGCCCAACACCCACGCGGAGCGCGTGAGAGAGCAGTTGCAGCGAATGGGGCACACCGTCGTGCACGACGGGAGTGTCGGATGCGCGGGCAAGGATTACACCGTCATCGCAACGCGGGAAGGCGGAGAGGAAAAGTTTGACGCTTTGCAGCTTGCGTTCGGCAAATTCTTTGCGACGGACGGAAAGTTCCGCGCAAGAGCGGCGGCGGAGCTCGCGCAGATAAACGGACTGCTTGCGGGCAATCCGGGTGCGGCTTCGCTCGCGGAAAGAAAGAGGCTGCTCGAAGAGGCGTTGAAGGAGTGTGCGGAATGAAAATCAAGGATATCGCCGCCGTCATAGAGTGTTACGCTCCGCGCGAGAGTGCGGAAGAGTGGGACAATGTCGGGCTGATGCTGGGCGACGCGGAAAGGGAGTGCACGGGGGTGTTGACCTGTCTCGACTGCACGCTCGACGTTGCGAAGCAGGCGAAAGCCGCGGGCTGCAATCTCGTCGTGACGCATCATCCTTTCATATTCCGTCCCGTGGGCAGGCTCACGGCGGATACGACGAAAGGGAAAACGGCGGAATTTCTGTTCTCGAACGGCATCGCGGTGTATTCGGCGCACACCAACCTGGACAAGGCGGAAAAGGGGCTCAACCGCACCCTTGCCGCGCTGTTCGGAGGGAGAAACGCGTCCGACGCCGGGTGCGGCTGCTTTGCGGACATTGACGGCACAACGGCTGCGGCGCTTGCGAAAAAGGTGTCCGCGGCACTCGGCGACCCGACCGTGAAGGTGAGTTCGCCCGACGCGCGGGCGGAGAGGATATACGTCGTTTCGGGCGCGGGCGGCGGAGAGGACGAACTTGCCGAAGCCCTCGCGGGTGCGGACGCGCTTGTGACGGGCGAGGTGAAACACCACGTCTTTACGGAGGCGGCGGAAAGGGGATTTCCGATTGTGGAATTTTCCCACTATTACAGCGAAATCGTATGCTGCGACGTGCTGAACGGGATGATAAAGTCCGCTTTTTGCGACTTGAAAGTTTTGTCGGCACGGAGCGAGTGTCCCTATAAAACATTGGAGGAACTATGAAATTCGACACGATATTGGAGTATCAGAACATCGACCGCGAGCTGCTCGCGCTCGAAAACGAGTTTTCGAAAAGCAAGGAGCGCGCCGTATACGTCGCGGCGAAATCCAAGCTGGAATCCGCGACGGAAACGGTGGGCAAACTTTCGCACGAAGCGGCGGAGCTGCTCTCCAATTACAATAAATTGTCCGCGCGCGCGGAAGAGCTGAAAGCGAAACTCGACGAGTTCGACGGCATTCTCGACGGAGTCGCGGACGTCAACGAAGCGGATTATTACATCCGCCAGATTGGCGCGATAAGCGACGAAATAGCGGCACTCGAAAGGGACGCGGCAAAGGACGGCGAACGCATCGATTCCATCGGCGCGGAGTACAAAAAGACGTGGGAAGTCGGCAAAAAAGCGTCGGACGCATACAAGGAAGCTTATGCGGCTTACAACGCCGCCGCCGCCGCAATACAGCCGAAAGTCAAGGAATTGCAGACAAAACTCGCCGCGCTGAAAGGCAAAGTGCCGGCGGAGTTTATGGAAGCGTATATGTCCCTGCGTGCGGCGAAAAAGACCCCCGCGTTCGTGGCGTACAAGCCTGAGTCCGGCACTTGCGGAAGGTGCTTTATGGAAGTGTCGGGCGCAACGCGCAGCAAACTCAAAAATCCCGGTGATTATGCGGAGTGCCCCAACTGCCGCCGCATACTTTACATCCCGGAGGAATAACATCCGCGTCGTCCGCTTCCGCGGGCGCGCAACACCGCGTTCAAAGGGACGCGCGAAAGAAAACGAACAGGAGAGAACACAATGAACTACCACAACAACCGCGAAATATTTGCAGTGAATGCGCTCACCAAACACGGGGCTGGTTATCCTCTCGGCGCGGACGGCAAGGCGCGTACGATGTGCCTGAGCGGGGAATGGAATTTCAAATATTATCCTTCCGTCACTCTGCTGGACGCCTCGCCCTCGTCGTGGGACAAGATTGAAGTGCCTTCCAACTGGCAGCTGAAAGGGTACGGCAAGCCCATCTACACCAACACGCGCTATCCTTATCCCATCAGCACTTCTCCCTTCAAAATGCCCCTCATAGACGACACGGACAATTCCTGCGGCGTCTATATGCGCAAGTTCGAGCTCGGCGCGGTCGAGGGCAGGGTGCACGTCGAATTCTGTGCCAACAGCGGCGCGGAAGTTTATGTCAACGGCGTTTTCGCGGGGTATTCGGAGTCCAGCTTCGACTATCAGGAATACGACATAACCGACCTCGTGAAAGAGGGCAGGAACGAAATCAAGATTATCGTCTACCGCTACACCACGGGCAGCTATCTCGAAGACCAGGATATGTGGCGCATTTCGGGCATATTCCGCGACGTAATGCTCATTTTCGTGCCCGAGGTCAGAATAGCGGACATCTATGCCCGCGCTTCTTTCTCCGCGGATTTCTCTTGTGCGAAATTCAAGGCGGGCATACAGGCGGACGCGCGCCGCGCGGGGCTTTCGGGCGGCAGACTTTCCGTCGTGCTTGCCGACGCGGACGGAAACCCCGCTGCGGAAGGGACGCTCGCATTGCCCGACATTGCCGAAAAGGGCAGGAGCGTGGTCAAGTTCGAAAGCGTCGTGGACGCGCCGAAGCTGTGGAGCTCGGAAGACCCGTATCTCTATACGCTCACGGTCGTTCTGTATGACGCGGACGGCAAGGAGATTGACAGGCGCAGCCTGAAATTCGGCTTCCGCGAGGTGAAAATCCTGCCCAAGCGCGGCAAGGAAGACCCCGTCATTCTCCTCAACGGCAAGAAGCTCAAAATCCGCGGGGTAAACCGTCACGAGTTCCATCCCGAATACGGTCACGCGGTGCCTGCGGAGCTCATTGAGAAGGACCTCATTCTGCTGCGCAACAACAACATCAACAGCGTGCGCACCAGCCATTATCCCAACTCCCGCGCATTCTACGACCTCTGCGACCGTTACGGCATAATGGTGATGTGCGAGAACAACCTCGAAACGCACGGACTTGCGGTGTCGATTCCGCGCAGCAATCCCATATGGGTCAAACGCTGCTGCCGCAGGATGGAGAATATGGTGCGCACTTTCCGCAACCACGCGTGCATACTGTTCTGGTCGCTCGGCAACGAATCGGGCGGCGGCGGAAAGGCGTTCCACGATATGAAGAGCGTGGCGAACGCGCTGGACAAGACCCGTCCCGTGCATTACGAGTGCGACGCGTGGCTCACCGTGACGGACATAATGAGCGAGATGTACACCCAGCAGGGGCAGATGAAGGAGATAGGCAAAAATCTTCCCCACATCCACAGCACCGCGATGTGGGCGCCGTTCGGACATCTGCTGATGCCCTATATGTACCGCGACAAACCTTTCATCCAGTGCGAATACGCCCATTGTATGGGCAACAGCCTCGGCAATTTCGCCGACTACTGGGCGGATTTCAAACGCTATGACAGACTGTGCGGCGGCTACATATGGGACTTTGCCGACCAGTCCATCAAGAGAGTGCAGTCCGACGGCACGGTGGAATGGACGTACGGCGGCGACTGGGGCGACGAACCCAACGACGGCACGTTCGCTTTCAACGGCATAGTGCGTGCGGACCGTTCTCCCAACCCCGCCCTCTTCGAGGTGAAGAAGGTCTATCAGCAGATACAGTTTGCGCTTGCGGACGGGAAGATAGCGGTCACCAACGAATATCTGTTCACGGACATCTCCCGTTACACCCTCAGAGTCGAGCTGTTGAAGGACGGCAGAGCGGTGGAAGAAGCGACCGTGGCGATGCCTTCGGTGATGCCCGGAAAGACGGGATATGCGGACATACCTTTCGCCCTTCCCGCAAACTCCGATGAGTGCGTGCTCAACGTGTACGCCTTGCAGGACCGCGATGAGCGCGGCATAGCTGCGGGGACGGTCATTGCGGAAGAGCAGCTGGAACTCGGCGGTTTCAGACCCGCGGCGGCGAATGTCGCCGACGGCAAGCCCGTCAGCCGTGAAGGAAACGACATAATCATCGACTGCGGCAGCGTCGTCGCAAAGGTGGACGGGGACAGCGGCTACATCTCTTCTCTCCAAATCAACGGTTCGGAGAAGATAATCGACCCGATAAAACCCAATTTCTGGCGCGCGCCCATAGACAACGACAAGTCGCCGCAGCTTCCGCCTTTCGTGCAGGCAATCTTCGGAAAGTACTTCTTCAAGAAGGCGTCGCAGGGCATCGTCAAGTCCAACTGCATAGTCACGGACAAGAAGGTCGAGATAGACTGGCATATGCCCAAGATGCTCAGCCTGCGCACGAAATACGAGGCGACGGACAAAGGGCTCAAAATCACGATGACCTGTATGAACGCGTTCTTCGGTCTGCCGCGCTTCGGTTTCGATATGAAACTCGACGCGTCCGCGGATATGGAATTCTTCGCGAGAGGACCTCACGAGAACTACTGCGACAGAAAGACCTCCGCAAAGCTCGGCGTGTATTCGGGCAGGGTGGAGGACTTCCAGCACGACTATCTCGTTCCGCAGGAAAACGGCAACCATTGCGACGCGCGTTGGCTCAGAGTGGGCGGCGACGCGGGGGTGCGTTTCGGAGCGGCGGACAAGCCTTTCGAGTTCTCCTGCCACAACTATTCGATGGAAGCGTTGGAACGCGCCACGCACCTGCACGAGCTGGTCAAAAACGATGACGAAGGCGTCTACGTTTTCATAGACGGCGCGCAGCGCGGCGTCGGCGGCGACGTTCCCGCCCTTGCGTGCGTGAAGAAACAGTACAAGATAAAGCCGTACAAAGTGCATTCGTTCTCTTTCATCATAAGCTGACGCCGTTTGCGTAAAACGGACAGAAGACGCGCCGCGCAATGCGGCGCGTCTTGTATTGTACGCAAAGAGTCCGGACCCTCTTGAAAAGTGAAAAACGGTGTGGTAACATTATTTATCATAGGTGCATATTCTGCGCCGCAAGGGGGAATTATGAAAAATTCGGGAAATTGACCGCACTGTTTTTCGTGCTTGTGATGTGCGTGTCGCTTGCCGCGGCGTTCGCCGCGTGCGACAAGACGGAGGGCGCGGCGGTCACGTTTGTCAAAGCGTCCGAATCGGAAGACGGCTACGCCACCTTGTATGTCGCCGACGGCAGGGACCTGAACGTAATGGTGCTCTCCGACCCGCAGGTGGACTATTACGAAAAATACAAAGTGGTGGGAAGCCCCGGCAACGACAAGACGTATCGGTTCATAGAGGACTTCGTGTCGGCGACCGCCCCCGACTTCGTCGTCATCAACGGCGACCTGGCGATGGTGGATATGCCGCTTGTGTCCCAAGTGCCTTATTTTGTCAGGTACGCCGAGATTTTCGAGCGTCTGCAAATCCCGTGGATATTCACATTCGGAAATCACGACTGCGACGGACAGTGGGACAGCGCGAGCGCGACCGCGGACGACACGGTGGGGCAGTGCAGCAAGGAACTGCTCATCGAGCGTATGGCGCAGTATGAGTATTGCCTCATCGGCAGCGACGGAAAATGCGCCGACGGCGCGGGCAACTCGTTCGTAAACGTGCGCGAAAAGAGCGGTGCGCTCCGCTATACTATGTGTCTGTTCGACTGCGTTTACGACGAGGCGGAAAGGGAGTACACTCCCGTGCCCACCGCCGCTCAGGTGAGCTGGTACCGCGATACAATCAACGCTCTTTCGGACGCGGAATACGGCGAGGACAGAAGCGCGGACAGCGTTGTGCCCTCCGTCATATTCAATCACGTCGGCATTCCCGAATTCAAGACCGCCTGGGACGAGGCGTGGAATGACGGCGAACCCACCGCGGCATACCACTACGGAACGTGGCTGCACGGCGACTATACGGATAGCTACGGCGATATGCCCGAAAGCGAGCAGATTTTCAGCGTGGCGAAAGAGCTGGGCAGCACGAAGGCGATATTTATGTGCCATCACCACGACAACGATTTTTCCGTGGACTATCAGGGCATAAGGCTGACGTTCGGACAGCATTCGGGCTATTCGCACAGCTACCGCACGACCCAGACCCAGAACGGCGTGCTCATCGATTACAGCGTCAAAAACTGGAAGGGCATTGATTTCAGCCGTGTGGACAATTACGGCGACAACCGCGGCGGCACGCTGTTCACGGTCAAAGGGGACGGCTCTTTCGAAATAACCCCGGTCTACGCCCGTGACGTGCTGGACAATTATATGACGGACTACTACATCGACTACGACGCAGTCGCGCAGTCGCTGGAAGACAACCCCGACTACACGAGCACCGTTACGCGCGGCGAGAAACGCGAATGGAAAATCTGACGCAAAAGGTTCTTTAACTGTTCAAAAAGGCGGCGAAAACCGCCTTTTTGTCTGTCTTGCGGAAAGCGAGCCCGTCAGACTTGAATAACCGTGCCGCGCAACGGCAGCCGGGCGGACGACGGCGGATGTGCCGCCGCCGCGCGTCGGGACGTGTCGGCATAGGCTCGGAACTCCGCAAAACGCAAAGCAATTTGCAAAATTCGAGAATTTTTCCAAAATATAAAAAATATTACAAAATCTTTATCTTGCAACTTTCATAACCGCGTGTTAATATAATATTGTCGGCGGTGTTCGTGGGGAGTGCCGCCGCGAGTTTAAGGGTTTTTGAATTTTTTCGGGGAAGACGCTTCTTTCGTGTGCAACGACGGGAGCGCATTGCCGTTATGCTCTCCGCGTGTTAAAAGTGTCCGCTTCTGCGGCAGTACGGGGAGGTGATATCCGATGCAGAAATCAAAATCAAACCGAATCAAACGGAATTCAAGGAGGTGAATTATGAAAAAGAAGTTTGCAATATTGCTTGTACTGGTGCTCGCACTTTCCGCGTGCTCGTTCTCGCTTGCCGCGTGCGATGAGGAGGGTAAGACGAATGAAATTTCCGACTTCGAGCGATTTAACGGATGGCGCTATCTTACTGAATATACTTACAGCTATACATCGCTATTCGAATGGGACGAAGAGTACGAAAAGTGGGATGCAATGTATATAAGGTGGGATGACGAAAGCGGCACCGACGATTTAAGAGGATACGATTATCTAATCAACTACAACGACGGTGACTTTCCGAATGAAAAGTGGAACGCGCTTTTTCTGCAAGGAAAAAGTTGGATGAAAAGCTTTGGTGAAACAATCACTTTAAGTCGGGAGGAACTCGGATTCAGCGGCACATTGGGAAGCATGCCTATAAAATCAATGGAATTCATTGGTTTTATGAATGCAGACATTGACCTTTCTCCGAGTGAAGAACAGATGGCAGAGGCGGATTTGTATTATTACTCTTTTGAAACGAAATATTTTGCCGGCACAAGCCATGAGCAGGTGCCGCCTGTCGTGCAATTGATATTTGTGACGAAGAGCATAGAAATCGACGGACAGCTGTATTGCGCGCAATTTGAGTACAGCGCTCCTGCCAACGTAAAAAGTCCGGATTAAATTGTAAAACGACAAGGGAGGAAAAATTATGATTAAAAGAACCAACAGAAGCGTATGGTGTATTGCGGTAACCACAGCGTTGCTTTTAATGACGGTTTTGCTGCTGTTTATTATGACAGACGGCGCAAAAGTTGCGTATGCAGACGAGCTAGAAGAACCCACAACGCTTGATAACTATTTACTCAACGAATACAAAAACGAGATATCGTTTGATAAACCCAATCGTATCATAAATGTTTCGGGAGACGACAACATCGTTGAATACGTGCCCAAAGAGCACTTTATGCAAGAAGGGCAGCATTTGTACATAGGCGACAAACTGTAAAGGCAGAAAATGACGGGGCGTCAAACGCTTGACAGGCGGGCGGAGGGATGGTATATTTTTCATCGCAAGCAAAGGTTTCCTTTCACCACCGACGAAGTCAAGTGGTTGTCACTCGAAGATTTTCCCCTATGGGGCGTGAGGTGTCGGAGACTTTTGTCTGCCGACATTTTTCATTCGGAGGGCTCTTTTGAAAGAGTTAATCATCAACGAGAGGATACGCGACCGCGAGGTCAGGCTCATCGGCGAGGACGGCACGCAGTACGGCATAATCCCGATTTCCGAGGCGCGGAGGATAGCCGAGGAGAAGGGGCTGGACATCTGCAAAGTGTCGCCGCCCGACGTCACTCCCGCCACCTGCAAGCTGATGGATTACGGCAAGTACCGTTACGACCAGCAGAAGAGGGAGAAGGAACAGCGCAAGAACCAGCGCATTGTGGAGCTCAAAGAGGTGCGCCTTTCCGCGACGATAGACGTGGGGGACACCAAGAGGCTCGCCGCCCAGACGGCGAAGTTCATTTCGGAGGGCAACAAGGTCAAAGCGTCCATTCGTCTGAAAGGCAGGCAGCAGGCGCATCCGGAGATAGCCGTCGGCATCATCAAGGATTACATCGAGATGGTGGGCGAGGGCGCGGTCGTCGAGAAGGCGCCCGTGCAGGAAGGCAGAATGATTTACACCATTCTTGCACCGCAGAACAAAAAATAGTCAAATTTACGCGCGGAACTCCGTTCCGCGGCAGGCAAAATAATCAAACAGGAGGCTCTTATGCCAAAGCAGAAAACCCACAGCGGAGCAAAAAAGCGTTTCAGAAAGAGCGCGAACGGTCACTATAAGTGCGACCACAGCGGTCACGACCATATTCTGACCAAGAAGACCACCAAAAGAAAGCGTTCTTTGAGGCAGGACCAGTACATTGACAAGACCAAAGAGGCCGAACTCAAAAAATTGCTGCCCTATCAATAAGGAGACCACGTTATGAGAATAAAGAGAGCTGTAAGCGCAGTCAAAAAGCGCAGAAAAATAATGAAGCAAGCCAAGGGCTACTACGGCGGCAAGAGCCGTCTTTACCGTGTAGCCAAACAGCAGGTCATGCGCAGCGGCTATTATGCCTATGTCGGCAGAAAGCAGAAGAAGCGTGATTTCAGAAAACTCTGGATAGCGCGTATCAACGCAGCGGCGCGTCTTAATGACCTCAGCTACTCCAAGTTCATGCACGGGCTCAAACTTGCGGGCATCGAGCTCAACCGCAAGGTGCTGGCGGACATTGCGGTGTCCGACCCCAAAGCGTTCTCCGCTCTGTGCGACCAGGCAAAAGCGAAGCTCGCGTAAAACAATGAGGCGCAGGCTTGCGCCTCTTTTTGCAGATTATATGGACGTCATCACTTCGACGCAGAACCGTACGGTCAGGCTCTTCCGTTCGCTTGCGGAAAAGAAATTCCGCGAAAGGGAAGGGCTTTTCCCCGTCGAAGGCGGAAATATCGTCAGGGATATTCCGTCCGGGCAGGCGCTGCGTTTCGTGCTCGCCACTCCCGAAAGGGCGGAGGAGGCGGAAGAGCGTTTCGGCGGCAGCGGGGTCAAAGTTTACGTCGTTGCGGACGAGGTGATGAAGAGCGTTTCGGACACGGTCACCCCTTACGGGCTTGCCGCGGCGGCGGAGCTGCCGCACAGGGAGTTCGCCGCCCCGCAGGGCGACGCGCTGCTGCTGGACGGAGTGTCCGACCCGGGAAACCTCGGGACAATACTACGCACCGCGGCGGCTACGGGCTTCGGCGACGTCTATCTTCTGGACTGCGCCGACGCGTACGCGCCCAAGACCGTGCGCGCGAGTATGGGCGGTATCTTCCGCGTGAGGACGTACGACGTCACGGAAGAGCAGGCAAAGGCACTCGCGGCGGGCACGGCTTCCGCGGTCCTCGATATGGGCGGGCGCAGCCTTACGGGCTCGCCGCTTCCCACTCCCTGCCTTTACGTTGCGGGCAGCGAGGCGCACGGCGTGCGCGCGGCACTTCGCGGCGCGGCGCGGGAAATCAGGTCGCTCCCGATGGCGGGCGGTATGGAATCCTTGAACGTGGCGGTGGCTTGCGCCGTCGCGATGTATCTGACATTTTCGCTCGGAAACGGGCATTAACGGAGGCTATATGAGCGGACACAGCAAATGGCATAACATTCAACAGAAAAAGGGAAAGAGCGACGCGGCGCGCGCGAACGTCTTCACCAAAATCGGACGTGAGATTGCCGTCGCGGTCAAGCAGGGCGGTGCGGACCCCAACTCCAACAGCAAACTGCGCGACGCCATCGCCAAGGCGAAAGCCAACAATATGCCCAACGACAACATCTCCCGCAGCATCAAGAAAGCGAGCGGCGAGCTGGGCAGCATAAACTACGAAGAGATGACCTACGAAGGTTACGGCGTGGGCGGCACGGCATTCATCGTGCAGGCGCTCACCGACAACAAGAACCGCACCGCGGGCGACGTCAGGCACCTCTTCGACAAGTACGGCGGTTCGCTCGGCGCGACGGGCTGCGTGTCCTTTATGTTCAAGCGCAAAGGCGTCATCGCCGTCGCCAAATCCGACATTTCCGAGGACGACCTGATGATGTATGCGCTCGAAGCGGGCGCGGAAGACATCAACTCCGACGACGACGAAGTGTACGAAGTGCTCACCGCTCCCGCCGATTTCGGTGCGGTGCGCGACGAGCTGGAAAAGAACGGGGTCAAGATTCTTTCCGCAGAGATAGATATGATTCCCGAAAACGAAGCGAATCCCGACCCCCAGCAGCAGGAAACCCTGCTCAAAATGATTGACAAACTCGAAGAACTCGACGACGTGCAGAACGTATATCACAATGCCGTCATAACCATACAGGACGAGGAAGAGGACTGATGATTGACGTAAAGGAGATTTGCAGCCGCGCCAAAGAGGCGTCTTATGCGCTGTCGGGCTATACGTCGGAGCAGAAAAACGGCATGCTTGACGCGATAGCGGACGCGCTGACGGAAAAAGGCAATCTTGCCCGTCTGGCAGAGGCCAACGCTCTCGACGTGCGCGAAGCGGAAAAGAACGGCAGACCCGCGCCTTTCATCGACAGGCTCACCCTGAACGAAAAGCGCATAGCGACGATGATTGAGGGACTGAAACAGGTCGCCGCGCTCCCCGACCCGGTGGGAGAAATCGTCGAGGAGAGGACTCTCCCCAACGGGCTTGACCTTAAACGCGTGCGTATGTCTCTCGGTGTCATCGGCATAATCTACGAAGCGCGCCCGAACGTCACCGTCGACGCGGCGGCGCTGTGTCTGAAATCCGGCAATGCGGTGGTGCTGCGCGGCGGAAAAGACGCGCTGAATTCCAACCGCGTGCTTTACGAAATTATGCGCGGAGCAATCTCCGCCGTCGGATGCGACGCGGGAGCCGTCGGCTTCATCGACGACCCGTCCCGCGAAGCGAGCAAAGCGATGCTCGGTATGGACGGATACATCGACGTCATAATTCCGCGCGGCGGCGAGGGGCTGAAAAAGTTCGTGCTCGACAATGCGACTATGCCGGTCATCGCGTCCGCGGGCGGCAACTGCCACACTTATGTCGAAAAGACGGCGGACCTTGACAAGGCGATACCCGTCATCATAAACGCGAAAGTTCAGCGCCCTTCCACCTGCAATGCGTTGGAACACGTGCTTGTAGACCGCGGGATTGCGGCGGAATTTTTGCCCCGCCTCTATGCCGCTCTCAAAGAAAACGGCGTGGAAGTGCTTGGCACGCAGGAAGTGAAAGATATGCTGCCGGATGTCGCGCTTGCGACCGATGAGGACTTTTATACGGAGTTTTCGGCATATAAACTCACGGTTATGTTGGTTGACGGCGTGGAAGAGGCGGTCGCGTTCATCAACGCGCACAGCACCAACCATTCCGACGCGATACTTTCGCGCGACCGTGAAAAGCTGGATTATTTCGCAAGGCGGGTGGACTCCGCGGCGGTGTATCTCAACGCTTCGACGCGCTTTACAGACGGGTTCGAATTCGGGCTCGGGGCGGAGATGGGCATCTCGACGCAGAAACTGCACGTCAGGGGTCCCATCGCTCTCAAAGAGCTGACTTCGGTCAAGTATGTCATAGAGGGCGACGGACAGACGAGAAAGTGAAAGAAGCGGAGCGCAATGCTCCGCGTTTTCTCTTTCGGATTTTTGCACGGCAAGTCGGATGTCTTTCGGAATGCAAACGCAGAATATGAACCGCATATATCTCGACAATGCCGCCACCACGCCTCTCTGCGACGAGGCGATGGAAGCGATGCGGCTTTATCTTTCGGACGTGTTCGGCAATGCCGATTCCCGTCACTCCTACGGACGCGACGCCGCGGCGGCGCTGGCTTCCGCACGCGCTTGTATTGCGGAATGCATAGGTGCGTCCGCGGACGAAGTTTATTTCACGTCGGGGGGCACGGAGTCGGACAACTGGGCGGTGAAGGGCGCGGCGTTCGCGCGCGGCAAGGGGCGCATCATCGCGTCCGCCGTGGAACACCCCGCCGTTTACGAGAGCTGCGAACAGCTTCGGCGTTTCGGTTTCTCCGCCGAATATCTGCCCGTCGGAAAGGACGGGGCGGTGTCGCCGTCTTCGCTTGACGGCGCTATGGCGGAAGACGTCGTGCTGGTCAGCGTAATGACCGCCAACAACGAACTCGGCACCTTGCAGCCCGTTAGACTGCTCGCCGAAACCGCGCACGCTTACGGGGCGCTGTTCCATACGGACGCCGTGCAGGCGGTGGGGGCGGTCCCCGTCGACGTGAATGTGCTCGGGGCGGATATGCTTTCGCTGTCCGCGCACAAGTTCGGAGGTCCGAAAGGCTTCGGCGCGCTGTATGTCAGAAACGGGGTGCGGTTGGAAGCGCTGCATTCCGGCGGCGAACAGGAGAGAAGAAAGAGGGGAGGCACGTCCGACGTGGCGGGAGCGGTCGGCACCGCGGCGGCTCTGAAAGCGGCTGTCGCCCGTATGACGGAGGAGAGCGCGCGAGTGCGTGCGCTGAAAGACGGTTTCGCCGCGCGCGTATTGAACGGCATAGACGGCGCGCGCCTTAACGGCACAATTGATGCCGAATGCACGCTTCCCGGAATAGTCAATTTCCGCTTTGACGGGATTACGGGGGAGGAACTGTTGTTTTCGCTGGATTTGGCGGGCATAGCCGTGTCCAACGGCAGCGCGTGTTCGGCAGGTTCATCCGAACCGAGCCGCACTCTGCTGGCCTTGGGGCTGACGGCGGAGGAGGCAAAGGGCGCGGTGCGCTTTTCTTTCGGACGTGCGAACACGGCGGAGGACGCTGAGCGCGCGTATATGGTGCTGCGTGACGCCGTGCGACGATTGCGCGCGTTGTGATTTCGCAGCTTAAAGCGGCGGCAAACGCCGCTTTTTACATATAATTTTCTGCTCCGCGCATACTAGGTGCGAGGAGGTTGTTATGAAAAATTCATTGTTGATAGGCGCGGTGCTCGGCGTCGTCACGGCAACGGCGATATACACCGCAAGCAATCAGAATCTTGTCAAAAAGACCAAAAAGGCCCTGCTTCACAAGCTGGAAGACGTGCTTGACTGACCGCGCGGACGGATTTTTGCCGTAAATTCTGCGGCATCGTCCGATAAGGCGGCGCTGACGCACGGCAAGGCGCTTGATTTGCAAAATGACGGAACACGCGTTCCGTCATTTTGCAAATTGTCCCCGTCGGATGACGGGATGTATGTTTTCGTCCGTTTCGGACGGGAGCAGAGCCTTAGACCGTAACGGGGGTGAGCCCGTGCGAGGAAAGGAATTCTATGAGGGTCATCGATGTGACGGCATATCCCATATTTTCAATGCTGGTCGACCCGTCCGTCGAGGAAAGTTTGGACTCCACGACGCCCACGACTTCTCCCTTGTTGTTGACCATAGGTCCGCCGGAATTGCCGGAGTTGATGGCGGCGTCGGTCATATAGAAGCTGCCGTATCCCCAGCTCGAAAGCTGGTGTGCGGTCTTCGAAATCGTCCCCGAAGTGACGGAGAGCCCGGCGCCTTCCGGATAGCCCACGATTGCGACGTTATCGCCGTAATTCGCCTCGTCTGACGCGATGTTGAGAGAGGGATAAGTCGTTTCGTCGGGTTGGTCGCCCGTGAAGCGGAGTATCGCAAGGTCGGGTTCGGTCTTGTAATCGCTGTCCACGACCTGTCCGTTTTCCGTTTCGTAATAAGAGCCGACCGCCACCACTTCCAGGCTGTAAGAGCCTGACGCTCCGTCCATAAACGAGCAGGTGATGTTCGAGCGGTTCACGAAAGAGTAGGTGGTCGAAGAGCCGCCTCCCCACGGGAAACTGCTTCCGCTCGAAGAGGAGCGCACTTCCAGCACGACGTGAGCGTTGGTGACGACGTATCTTTGGCTGTTGCCGTCCGCGTCCGTTGCCGTGATGAGGAAGCCCGTGCCGTAGGATGTGGTGCTTTTTCCGACTGCCACTATCTGCGCGGTGGAGAAGATGGTTTCGGTGCCCGCGACCGCCGCCGCGGAAGTGTTGAGCGCCTTGATGACGTCCTCTTTTATCTGTTCGAGCACGTCGTCCGTTATTTCCTTGCCGTCAAGATATTCCTCTATCGCGGCGAGATATTGGTCGCGTACGGCGTTTGTCAGAGTGTCGGCGTAGTCTTGCGAAACCTGGCTTTTCATACTTGCCAGCACGATGACGTTCGCGACTATCGCGATGCACATAATCACCGCGATGACCACGAACAGAATCGTGACCGTCGTCATTTTTTTGTTGGGTCCGCCGCCCGTGCTGTCGGGCGTATGGTAGACGGGGGTGCGTTCGGAGCCGCCGTCGCCCGCTTTGTTGAAGAAGTTGTCGAAATTGTCCATAGTCTTCTCCGTACGTTTTATATGCTTATCCTATTTTAATTTAATTAAACGACAATTAAAACCTTATCCCTATTATTTTTCGCATCTTGCGCGGAAGAAAACGGGCGGGAACGGTTCGGTTTTTCGGGGAAAGTGTGATATGATATTAAAAAGGTGTTTTATGACAAAAAGAGATTTTCCGACAAAACAAGAGATAGAGAGCGCGGTAAACGGCGTCATCGACAGGGACGGCACGGAGCGGAAGCTGCTCATAGAGCGGTCGCTGACGAGATACGGTTATACGGCGGAAGAGCTGAAAGACCGCAGCTGCGAGTCGCTGAATACGCGGCTCAAAAGCCTGACGGGCGTCGTGCTCAACGAAATGCTTGCCGCGGGGACGCTGCGCACGACGGAGGACGGCAGGCTCGCGCCGCCCGTTCCCGAGGAGGAAGAAAAGAAAACGCTCACCCGCACCCAGCGCAGACGGGCGCAGAGAAAGCGCGCCGCAGAACGCGCCAGCCGCGCTCCGAAATATCCCGATACGCCGCTCGGACACATCCTCGAAGGCGCGGACAAAAAGTTTCAGGATTACAAGGCGGGCAGGCTGACGAAGGACAAATATCTCGCCGCTCTCCGCCGTGCGCTCACGCAGGCGATAAGCGAAGCGGGAGGGGAGTTTTTCGAAGAGTTCAGCATGAAACTGCTGCTTGCCGTCTACGGCGGACTGGTCAAACGCAACGAGCTGACGGCGGGGCCGGACGACAACGGCATAGACGGCAAACTTTACATCGAAGACCCCGCGGGGTTCAAGGAACTTGTGTTTTTCCAGTCCAAGACCAAGCTCAACGAGAGGGCGTACGTTTCCGTCAAAGTCGTGCGCGAATTTCTGGGCGTAATGACGGCGTGGGGCGCGACAAAGGGCATACTCATCACCAATTCCCATTTCCACCGCGACACCAGGTCGTTTGCCGCAAAGCGCGGCAACCTTATGCTGATAGACTGCGCCGCGCTGCTGGAACTCGCATTCGCGCACGGCATAGGCGTGAAAAGCACGGACGGGACGTGGCACATCGACGACGATTTTTTCCTTAAATGCAAATGACCGTGCGGGCGTTGGACCCGCCCTTCGTTGACATAACGCCGCATATATATTAGAATAAAGGCGGCGCGGAGAGGATTTTCGCCCGCGTGCCTAAAAAAGGCGGTTTGCCCGCCGATAACGGAGAGTGAAATGTCGGTCTTTTTCTGCGACACTGATTGCGAACTTTGGTATACCACGGCAAAGGAACTCGGCGTGAAAGTCATCCCGATGCCCTACACAATCGACGGAGAGGAGAAACTTTACGACCTCGGCGAAAACACCGATTTGAAAGACTTTTTCGACCGTATGAGAAAGGGTGCCGCCGTGAGCACCGCGGGGCTCAATCCCCAGACGTACATAGACATCTTCGAGCCTTACTTCAAGGCGGGGGAAGACATCCTTTACGTCGCGTTTTCCTCCAAAATGTCCAACACGTTCAGTTATCTCGACGTCGCGATAGCGGAACTGAAAGCCAAATATCCCGACGTGAAATACCGCCTGTTCGACACCCTCAACATCTCAATGGGCGCGGGGCTTATGGTCTATATGGCGGCGAAATTCTTCAACGAGAACGGCGGTGACATCGACGCGACCTGCGACTATCTGGAAACGCTCGTCCAGAACGTGGCGGTGCTGTTCGTCGTGGACGACCTCAAATATCTCGCGCGCGGCGGCAGGCTTTCTCCCGCCAAGGCGAAAATAGGCAACGTGTTTCAACTCAAACCCGTCCTCTACGTCAACAAAGAGGGCGAGATAGACGTGCTCACCAAGCAGAGCGGCTTCAAAAAGGCGATGAGCTTCATCGTGTCCGAATTCGGGAAAAAGTTCCGTCCGACGGACGGCGCGCCCGTCGTCATCGTCGGCGCGGACTGCGACGATTATGTCGAGGAGGTCAAGTCGCGCATACAGCCTTTTGCGGGCGGCGCGGAGATAATCACACAGCCCGTAGGCCCCGTCATCGGCGCGCACTGCGGCCCCGGCACTTACGGCATAATTTTCACCGCGGAGTCCAGATGACTCCTTAACACGAATGCGCACGGGAAAAAAGGCGGCCATCGCCCTGACGGCAATACTGATACTCCTTTCGCTGACTGCGTGCGACAACGCGGCGGCGGGGGAGTATTTCGATGTGTTCGGCACCACTCTTTACATCGAAAGCACGGAGCGCGGCTATGCCGCGGCGACCGCGGAGGATATGAGAGAGGCGGAGATGCTGCTTTCCGCGTCCGTGGAGGGCAGCGACGTTTACAGGATAAACGCGGCTGCGGCGGGGGAGAGCGTGACGGTGGACGCGCTCACGATGACGCTGCTCGTCAAGGCGCGGGAGATATACCTGCTCACCGACGGGGCGTACGACCCGTCCGTGTATCCGCTTGTGGAACTGTGGGGATTCGCGCCCGGCGAATTCGTGGCGGGCACCCCTCCCGAACGGCTGCCTTCCGAGGAAGAAATCGCCGCGGCGAAGGAACTTGTCGGGTTTGACGAAGCGTTCGCTCTCGACGAGGACGCGCTCACCGTCACAAAACTCAAAGACGGCGCGAAGCTCGACCTCGGCGGCATAGCGAAAGGCTACGCCGTGGAAACCGCGCTGACCGCCGCGACGGGCGAAACGCTTGTCAATCTGGGCGGCAACATAGGCGGCGTCGGAAGGGATTTCACGATAGGCATAGGCGCGCCGCGCCCCTATTCCGTGTCCTATGTCGGCACGGTGACCCTCCGCAGCGGAGAGTGCATAAGCACCAGCGGCGACTATGAGAGATATTACGAAGTCGACGGCGTGCGCTATCACCACATCATCGACCCGTTCACGGGTGCGCCCGCTGACAGCGGGCTTGCGTCCGTCACGGTGATATGCTCCGACGGAGCGCTGGGCGACGCGCTTGCCACGGCGGTAATGGTCGCGGGAGCGGAGCGCGGAAAGGAGTGGATAGCGGAGCTTTCGGCATCCTTCCCCGAAATCGCGGCGGTGTTCGTCACTCCCGACCTGTCGACGGAAGCCGTCGGGCGCGCGTTCACCGCGGTATAGTGTCGAAAACGGATTTGATTGGAACAAAACGACAGATAAACACGGCGTTTTGCAGTTTGTGAGTTGAAATGAAAAATCGCGGCGACAAGGCTCAAACACGGCGCGGACAGGGCGTCCTGCGTACCGTTTTCAAAAAATGGGACGCGCTTTTGCTTGCCGTCGTGCTTGTCGCGGCGGCGCTTTCCGTTTGGTTTGCCTTCCGCGGCGGCGGAGAGGAAATCCGTGTTTACGTGGAGGGGGAACTCCGCTATACGTTCTCGCTCGCGGAAGACGGAGAGTACGGAATACTCGACGGCAAAATGGTGATACGCATATCGGACGGCAAGGCGTATGTGGAGAGTTCGGACTGCTCCGAACAGCTTTGCGTGCATTCTTCTCCCGTGTCCTCGGAGGGCGGTATGATTGTGTGTCTGCCCAATCGAGTGGTCATAGAAGTCGGCGGCGGGGAGGTGGATGCGGTAACGTGAAAAAAAACGTGTCACGGAAAATCGCGCTGTCGGGGCTTTTCCTCGCGCTCGCGCTCATAGTTTCCCTCGTCGAGAACCTCATCCCGCCCGTCGTGCCCGCGCTGCCTTATGCGAAACTCGGACTCGGCAACGTGGTTCTGCTCGCCTGCTTCCTGCTTGTCGGAGTGGGGGAGGGATGTGTCGTGCTCGTGTTGAAATGCGTTTTCGCGGCGCTGTTTGCGGGCAACATTTCAATGCTGATATGGTCGCTCCCGTCCGCGTGCGCCGCTTATGCGGTTATGGTGCTGCTCTCCCGCACGCGCGCCTTTTCCGTCACGGGACTGTCGGTGGCGGGAGGTATGATACACAACGTGATGCAGATTGCCGTTGCGGTGGGAGTCGTGGGCGGGTCCGTCGCCGCCTATCTGCCTTATATGGTGCTCGCGGGAGGAATTGCGGGGCTGGTGACGGGGCTGATATGCCATTTCGTGGTGGAGTTCGCTCGGCGAAACGCCTTGGGCATACGTCAGACGCCGCCATACGTCAGGCTGCCTAAACCCGTCTGCACGCAGGACGGAGAGGAAAGAGAGGACAAGTCCGAAACGGAGGACCGAGAGCATATTTAAGTCCGCATTCAAGCCTGCCCGCCTTTGCGGGAAAGACTGCGGCAAAGGGCGGGCAGCTTGCAGTAACAACGGCAATACGGAGCAAAGCGGACGGTGACGCTAACGCCCGAATGACTTTGCGGCGGGGTGAAACAAGCGCCGCAACGGAAAGGCGGTATCAAGCGTAAAGCGGAAGACGGAAATTCCGCAAGGAAAACAAAAACGCGGCGAGCGCCGCGTTTTCAGGTTCAAGGATTTTCGCGTCAGGCAATATTTTGCAGAGGTATCGCGGCTCCGAAGAGCAGACAGAGCACGAATGCGGCAAGCGCGATGACAAAAGCCGTCGCTCCGAAAAAGAGGCTGAACCGCGCGAGTGCGCCGGACTTCGGCTTTGCCGCCGCGGTCAGAACCACGCCGACGAAACTTGCAGCCACCGCCACGGCGTTGATGTATATGCCCGAACTGACGAGCGGAGCAGAGCCGCCCGAAACCCCTCCCGGTATGAGAAAAAGGAGCAGGGGGACGAGCGCCGCCACAAAAGCCGCGGCGTTCAGCGCAAAACCCGCGAAAAGCATAGGTTTGTTTTCGCGTTTTTCGGTCATTCCGTTTTCTTTCGCCGCATATTTCATACTTACATTTTATATTAAACGCTTTGCGATGTCAACACGCGCGTCACAGCGGAAGCGCGACAAAATATGCGTCCGCCTCCCCGAAGTTTTCAAAGAATATGCCTTCCGTGGAAGAGGTCGAGAAGGAGAGCAGGAGTTTGCCGTCCGTGACCGCCGACGAGAGCTTTCCGCCCGCAAAGCCGCATTCCATCAGGGAGGAAAACGCTCCGCCGTCCGCGGAAACGAACACGGACATACCGCCGTCGCCGTCGACCGACGCATAGAAGCGCACGTTGCCCGACGACCTTACGGCGGCGACGTCGCCTATCACGTCGGAGGTCGGAGAGGTCGAAATGAGGTCGAGATGGCGGCAATAGGTTTCCGTCACGCCCGTGCGCACGAGAGTGAGCGACACCCCGTCGCCGAAGAGTACGCCGCCCTCTGCGCCGTCGACCACGGTTTCCGCTTCCGCGCGGCATTCCGCGTCGAACACGGCAAGCCGCAGTCCCGCCGCGGTTTTTCCGAGCAGGGCAAACGCCGCGCCTTCTTCGCCCGCGAGAGGAACAATTTGCATAAACGACGTTTCATTGTATGTAAGATGAGTGTTAAAGCCGTCGTTCTGCGAAAATTCTATGACGGAGAGGTCTTCGCCTTTTTCCGCGACGAGCACGATTCCGTCCGCCGTCACCATACCTTCCCGTACGGTGTATCCGCCCGAAAGGCGGAAGGGGATAACGGTTGACGTCAGCCCGCGGGCGACGGACGTGCATTGCAACGCCGTGCCGTCCGAGGAAAAGACGAAGAGCACGGAGCCCGAAAGCAGAAGATACGCCGTGTCGAAAGAGGGGAGTGCGGTTTCGCCCTTGACGCTGCCGTCGGCGGCGAAAACGACAAGTCTTCCGCTTTCTTCGTCGGACACCGCAGCCGCCACTCCGTCAGCGGTCTGTTTCGCGCCGCCGAAACTGTCCGTCGCCTCTCCGATACGCGTGACCGCCGCAAGCGAATTTCGGGTGAAGAGCGCGGCATACAGTCCCGCGCCGCGGCAGTCGTATTCTTCGGAAGTGGAGCGGAAAAACACATAGACGCAGTCCGCGGTGAATACGGTGTCGAGCACGGTATCCGTCCCCTCTCCGCCGACGTGTCCGACGCTCATACCCGCAAAGTTCTGTGTTTCGCGCGGAAGCTCCGTGTAATAGGGCGGGTCGGGCTCGACGGGGTCGGATGGCGTCGGGTCGTCGTTTTCGCCGGGAGGGGTTACGTCGTCCGCGGCGGCTCCGCCGAGGTCGCCGACGTACAGCGCGTCATAGAGTATGTACGCTCCCACCGCAAGGGTGCAGAGCAGAATGATAACAAGCCATTTGGCTATCGTTTTTTGTCGTTGCATTTCACACCTCGACGCATTGTAACATCAATTACGGACGCAATTTTTCCGTTCGCGTCGGATGAAATGCGCGTCATAGGCGGAAGAGCGAAGGCGTGCAGCAGCACGGGCAGAAGTTTTGCGGCGAGGTCGCCGTCCTGCGTGACTATGCGCGCCCCGTGCTTTGCGGCGAGTTCCGCATTCGGAATCTGGTCGCCGCGGGAAATGCCCTTCGGGAGAGGGACGAGAACCGCGCGTTTGCCGAGAGCGGCAAGCTCCGCCACGGCTGTCGCGCCCGCGCGGGAGAGCACCGCGTCGCTTGCAGCGTAGAGCGTCCCCATATCGTCCGAATATTCGAGCGGGATATAGCGCGCCGAACGCGCGCGGCCGTTTTCCGCTTTGCCGCGCCCCGTGACGTGCACCACCACGCACCGCTCTTCGAGCTTGGGCAGCATTCTGAGCAGAGCGTCGTTCAGCGCCTGCGCCCCGCTGCTTCCGCCCGTGACGAGCAGCACGTTTTCCGTGGACGGGATGCCGAGAGAGGCGCGCGCAAGCGTTCTGTTTTTGCAGAAAAGTTCTTCGCGCACGGGCATCCCGACAAATTCGCCGAAAGATGACCCCGGGTAAGCCGTCAGCGCCTTTGCGCCTTTTATCTTTGCGATTTTGTTGGATAAACCCGGTGTTGAGTCGGACTCGTGGCATATCACGGGTATTTTGAGCGCGGCGGCGGCAAGCACGAAGGGCAATGCGGCAAAGCCGCCTTTGGAAAAGACGAGAGCGGGTTTTTCCTCCGAGAGGATTTTTTCCGCCGCGCGTTTTCCTGCGGAAAGCACGCGCGGGACGGAAAGGTTGTTGCCCACCCCCGCGAGCGAGAATGAGCGGACGAGTTTTATGCAGGGCACTCCGTAAAAATCCAGCCCCGCGCGCTTTGCCGCGCGCGCTTCCGCGCTGTCCCCCTCTTCGCCGCCGTAGACCGCCTCGATGTCCAGCCTGGAAAGCGCGGGGAGCAGAGCAAGATTGGGATAGATGTGTCCGCCCGTGCCGCCGCCCGCAAGCAGAATTTTTTTCATATTTCCCCCTTTGCGGGAGGGAGGGGCGGCTGCGCCCCGCCTCCGCGCTCTCATAGTATGCGGAAAACTATTTTTAGTTTGCATTTTGCCGACGCGTATGCTAATATTTATCTCGCAATAGCATTTACTCCGAATTGCGTTCGGATTTGAGAGGCGGAGATTATGAAGACGGAAAAATTCCAAAGTTTTGACAAGACGATTTTGCAGTGCTATCTCTGGAACGATGTGAAGAACCCGAAAGGCGTCGTTCAGATTTCCCACGGTATGGCGGAGCACGCCAGACGTTACGACGCGTTTGCGAAGTTCCTCAACGCCAACGGATACATCGTGTTCGCCGACGACCACCGTGCGCACGGGATGACCAGCACGAAGCAGAGCGCGAATGGAGTGCGGGGCTATCACAAAGGCGACATCTTCAACGATACCGTCCGCGACGAGATAGCCATCACGGCGCATCTCAAAGAAAGGTTCGGGCTGCCCGTAGTTTATCTCGGCCACAGTTACGGCAGTATGATAGGGCAGAGATACGTGGAGCTCCCCAACGAGTCCGCGGGCGCGATACTCTGCGGGTCGGCGAATATGAAAGGCGCGGTGCTGTCCCTCGGATGCGCGGTCGCGAATATGCAGTACGCGCTGCTCGGCGGCGAAAAACCCGGCAAACTGCTGGACAAGCTCAGCTTCGGTTCCTACAACGCGAAATTCAAAAAGGACAAGACGGCTTTTGCGTGGCTTTCCCGCGACAAGGAGCAGGTGCGCAAATACATATTCGACGAGCAGTGCGGCTATGTGATGTCCATCGCGTTCTTCAAGTATTTCTTTGCGGGGCTGAAAGCGTCTTACAAGAGCGAAAACCTCGCCGGCATAGACAAGAACAAACCCATCGCGATATTCAGCGGCGACAAAGACCCCGTCGGCGGAGCGGGCAAACTCGTGGACAAGCTCTACAAGATGTATGTCGACCTCGGCGTAAAGGACGTGAGCGTAAAACTTTACTCCGACGCGCGCCACGAGATACTCAACGAAACCAACAACGCGGAAGTCTACGCGGACTTTCTTGCGGCGATTGACAAGATGACTTCGAAGTGAGGTCTCACAGACTGTGCGGGACGTGCCGAGGCACGTCCCTTATTTTTTCTTAACTCGCGGTTCGGCGTGCGTTTTGACCTGTTAAACTGTCTTTTCTGCACAAAACGTATCTCATCTGCAACGGTACGCATACTGTCTTTATGAGAAAACCGTTCGTCATTTTGCGCGCCGCGGGTGCGGCGTTCTTAGCGGCGGCCGCAATTTCGGCGGCGATTGCCGCGTTCGGATTTGCCGTCGTGCGGCGCGGAGAAACGCGGAGCGCGGAAGCGGCGGAGAAAGTGCTCCTCGGAAGCGTTTCCGCCGTGCTCTCGGAGGGCGGAGAGGAAGAAAAAGTTCTGCTCTTCGGCACGCCGTTCGGGACGGGAAGCCCCTATTACACCGACATAGAAATCCGCACGGAAAGCGGGGAGAGTTTTTCTCCTCCCGAAGAGGGCGGCTATTCTCCCTCCGTCGCCGCGTTCGATTTTCTCGGAAAGGGATACGAGCAGATATTTTATTCCGCCTCCACGGGAGGAAGCGGCGGGTTCGGTTATTATTACGTGTTCGACCTGTCCGACGGCGTTGCGACACTGTTCGACGCGGCGCGGACGGATATGCCTTTTTCCGCGCGGTTTGCGGACGGCGGATTTGTGAAAGTGTCGTGCGGCGGGAAGCCCTTCGTGCTGTTCGACGTATCCGACGGATATTACTCCGATATGCTGTGGGACGAAAACGGCAGATATACAGGGACGGCGCAGGCGTACGTCACTCCCGTGAACTATGTCCAGCCGTCTTACGAGCCTTTCGAAGGCAGATGCCGCCTTATGCTGTGGTATCGGGTGACGGGCTGCTGTTCGGCGGATACGGCGGGGTATCTCGTGCGCAGGCTGGACCTTCTCACGGGAGAATATTTCCCGTATTGTGCAGCCGCGGCAGGATGAAAGAGAGAGAACGCCGCCGCGCAACGCGGCGGCACTTTGTTTTTTCGGGGCGGAATTTGTCATTAAGTTGTGAAAAACGCTTTTGTATCGCAACATATTGTGGTATAATCTCTTTATAATTCTATATCTTATTCGTCGTTTTAAGGCGCGGGCGCGCGCAAAACGGGGCGGTCCGTGTGCGGCGCGGCGGCGAAAACGGCGGCAATCGGAGTGCAAATGGCTGCTAATCATGAATACAAAGCCGGGGATATCCGCGTTCTGGAAGGGCTGGACGCGGTCAGAAAACGTCCCGGTATGTATATCGGCACCACGGGTTCCAAGGGGATGCACCATATTTTGTGGGAAATCATCGACAACAGCGTGGACGAAGTGGCGAACGGGTTCGGCGATACGGTGACCATCGAGCTGTTGGACGGCAACATCGCAAGGGTGAGCGACAACGGCAGGGGCATCCCCGTCGACAAACATCCGAAGCTGAAAATAAGCGGCGTGGAAGTCGTGTTCACGCAGCTGCACGCGGGCGCGAAGTTCGACAGCGGACAGTATGCCTATTCCGGCGGTCTGCACGGCGTGGGCGCGTCGGTCACCAACGCGCTTTCCGAATGGCTGACCGTGGAAGTCAAGCGCGACGGACATCTTTACCGCGCGGAGTTCCATTCCCCGCAAGTGAACGGCAAAATCAAGAGCGGCGTGGTGAAAACGCCTCTTACCCTTGTGGGCAAGACGAAGGAAAAGGGCAGCACCGTGACGTTCAAGCCCGACGAAAGAGTGTTCGGCGACGCGAAGTTCGAGTACGAAACCGTGACGAAGCGTATGCGCGAAGTCGCCTATCTCAACAGGGGGATAACCATCGTCGTCGAGGACAAGCGCCTTCCCATCGCGGGCGGCACGGGGCAGAAGGACGTGTTCTGCTACAAGGGCGGCATTGCGGACTATGTGCAGTATCTCAACGAGGGCAGGACGGTGCTTTACGACAAGCCTTTGTACATCGAGGCGAAGGAAGAGCATTTCGAGGTCGCCGTCGCCATTCAGCATACTGACGGCTATGCCGAAAACATATATTCTTACGTCAACAGCATCCCGACCCCCGACGGCGGCACGCACGAAGTGGGGTTCAAGTCCGCCGTGACGAAAGTTTTCAACGAATTTGCGAGAAAGAACAATATCCTGAAAGAAAAACAGGCCAATCTGCTCGGAGAGGATTTCCGTGAAGGTATGGTGGCGGTGGTCACCGTGAAAATGCAGAACGTCCAGTTCGAGGGGCAGACGAAGGGCAAGCTCGGCAATCCCGAAGTCAAGAGCAAGGTGGAAAGCCTTGTCGGCGAGAGGCTGGAAGCGCTGATTGCGATGCGCGGGTTCAAGAGTTCTGCCGAGAAGATTGTCGCCAAGGCGATGGGCGCGGCGAAGTCCCGCGAAGCCGCCAAGAGGGCAAAGGACATAGCGCGCCAGCAGAACAAGCTCAACGGCTCCAATCTCATAGGCAAGCTGAGCAGCTGCACGGGCAGGAACGCCGCGATAAACGAGCTTTTCATAGTCGAGGGCGACAGCGCGGGCGGCAGCGCGAAGCAGGCGAGAGACCGCAGTTTTCAGGCGATACTTCCCCTCAGGGGCAAGCCGCTCAACGTGGAAAAGGCGCCGCTTGAAAAGATACTCGCCAACGAAGAGATTTCCACCATCATCAGCGCGCTCGGCACGGGCATAGAGCCTGCCTTCGACATCGACGACCTCAAATACGACAAGGTCATCATTCTCGCGGACGCGGACCAGGACGGCGCGCACATACGCGCGCTGCTTCTCACCTTCTTTTTCCGTTATATGCGTCCTCTCATCACGGAAGGGCACGTCTATATCGGGATGCCTCCGCTTTACAAAATGCAGAGGAAGGACGAAGTGCGTTATTTTTACGACGACGCGGCGCTGGAAGAAGGCAAGAAGGAGATGGGCAAGACCGCGTTGCTGCAACGCTTCAAGGGGCTGGGCGAGATGAACCCCGAACAGCTCTGGGACACCACCATGGACCCCGCCCACCGCGCGCTTACCCGCGTCACGATTGAGGACGCGGCGGCGGCGGACAAGCGCATCACCGTGCTTATGGGCGACGACAGCGCGATAAGGAAGGACTACATCTACAAATACGCCGATTTCAACCGCGTGGACGATTTCGCGGTCGGGGAGTGAGATTGCCCGACAGGGGCGGACGGATATGAAACGGAGCCGCAGGGGCGGCGGAGAGGATTATGGCAAAACACAAGGAAAACAAAAATCTGCAATTCACCGCGGCGGTCTATGACGTAGTGTTCGAAGAGGTTATGCACAACAGTATGCTGCCTTATTCCGAAAACGTCATCCTCGACCGCGCGCTTCCGCGTGTGGAAGACGGGCTCAAACCCGTGCAGCGGCGCATTCTTTACGCTATGCACGAGATGGGGCTGACGCCCGACAAGCCGTACAAGAAGTCGGCGCGTATCGTCGGCGACTGCCTCGGCAAGTATCATCCGCACGGCGACAGCTCCGTGTACGGCGCAATGGTGAGGATGGCGCAGCCGTTCTCGATGCGTATGAAGCTGGTGGACGGGCACGGCAACTTCGGCTCGGCGGACGGCGACCCGCCCGCGGCAATGAGGTACACCGAGGCGAGGATGAGTCCGCTCGCGCTCGAACTGCTCCGCGACCTCGACAAGGACACCGTGACGTGGAGCCCCAACTTCGACGACAGTATGGAGGAGCCGAATATGCTCCCCGGCAGGTTCCCCAACCTGCTCGTCAACGGAGCGAGCGGCATAGCGGTCGGGCTTGCCACCAACATTCCTCCTCACAATATGGGCGAGGCGATAGACGCGGTCGTCGCGGTCATAGACAATCCGAAAATCACGACGAAGGAACTGCTCGGCATCATCCACGGCCCCGATTTTCCGACGGGCGGGTTCATCATCCCCGTGGACAGTATGGAGAGCATATACGAAACGGGCAAAGGGAAGCTCAAAATCCGCGCCCGTCTGCACATCGAGGACGACGGCGGCAAGAAAAACATCGTTGTCACGGAAATGCCTTATCAGGTGTCCAAGGCCGAGGTGCTCAAATCGATTGCGAAACTCCGCGACGAAAACAAGGAGCTGCTCGGCGGCATAAACGAGATAGTCGACGAGAGCGACAAGACGGGTATGCGCGCCGTCATAAAACTGAAAAGGGAAGCGGATGCGGCGAAAATCGTGTCATTCCTGTTCAAAAAGACCAATCTCGAACTCGGCTATTCCGTCAATATGGTGGCGATAGCGGGCGGCAAGCCGGAGCAGATGGGGCTCAAAGCCATACTGACCTATTACGTCGCCTATCAGCGCGACGTAATCGTGCGTCGCACGGCGTTCGACCTCAAAGCGGCGAAACAGCGTGCCGAAATCGTGCGCGGGCTGCTCATCGCCATACGCAACATCGACGAGGTGATAAAGATAATCAAGTCCTCCGAGTCCACGCCCAAGGCGAAACTCGCGCTGCGCGAACGCTTCGACCTCACGGACGACCAGGCGCAGGCAATCGTGGATATGCGCCTCAAAGCCCTCACCCATCTGGAAGTGGGGAAACTCGAAGAGGAACTTGCCGAGCTCGAAAAACGCATTGCGTATCTTTCCGCGATACTCGCGTCGCCGAGAAGGCAGTACGGCGTCATCAAGGACGAGATTCTGCAAATCAAAAAGAATATGAATTCCGCCCGCGTTTCCGTCATTCTCGACGGCAGCGAAGGGGAAAGCGTGGAGCTGCCCACCGCAGAGGAGGCGGTGACCTACCGCGACGGAGTGCTGGTGAGGTCAAATGCGGACACTTTGCGGTTTATGTCGCAGAAAAACTGGTCCGCGCTTGTCAAAGAGGCGAAGACGCTCGGCGGCGAACTGCCCGCGGAGGCGGTCGCGGTCAACAACAAGGGCTGGATTTACGTCTTCACCGACCGCGGCAACATAGCGCGGCTCGACATCTCGGACGTGGCGGAGAGAAAGTGGAAGGACAAGGGGATGAACCTCTCGCAGTTCAACCGCGAACTCCACGTGGACGAGAAACCCGTAAAGATTATGTTCTTCCCGTCCACACCCGTGGGAGAGCTGGTGTTCTTCACGCGCGGCGGCATAGTCAAGCGCAGCGACTGGAACGATTTCACGAGTATGCGCGCCCCCGGAAGCGCGATTATCCTTGCGGAAGGCGACAGCGTCATCAACGTCGAAACCGTGGACGACGACCTCAACGTGCTGGAAGTCACCAAGGGCGGGCTGTGCCTCGTTTACCGTGTGACGGAGATACCCGTGCAGGGCAGAAAGGCGGCGGGCGTGCGCGGCGTCAAGCTCGGCGAGGGCGACAGCATAGCGTTCGGCGGACAGATTGACGACGAGGGCGAGATAATCGTAATGACGGACACGGGCTACGCAAAACGCGTCATCGCGTCCACGATAGACCCCGGTTCGCGTTATCTCAAAGGCGTCAAAATCGTGGAGCTGGACAAAGGGTCGGTCGTGTTTGTGGGCAGCGTGAAGATGCCTTACGACCTTGCGGTGTCGTCGGGCGGGGAAACGTACGTTCTCAACACCGAAGGCATAAGGATTGACACCCGTACGACGAAGGGCAAGATGACTTTCAAGGCGGGAATAAGCGGAGCGGTAAAGCTCCCGGAATGAAAGAGGAATAAAGTTTCGAGAGGAAATACAGAGGATATGAAAAGAATAGGTTTCGACAGCGAAATGTATATGCGCAAGCAGTCCGAACAGATTTTGGAGCGCATTTCGAAGTTCGACAAGCTGTATCTGGAATTCGGCGGCAAACTGTTCGACGACCTGCACGCGGCGAGGGTGCTGCCCGGTTTCGACAAGGCGGCGAAGATAAAGCTGCTGCAAAAGCTCCGCGACAAGGCGGAACTCATCATCTGCATCAATGCGGGCGACATAGAAAAGAACAAAGTGCGCGCGGACTACGGCATTACTTACGGCAGCGAAGTGGAGAGGATGATAGACAACATCTCCGGGATGGGCATCTTCATCAACTGCGTCGTCATAACGATGTACTGCGACCAGCAAGCGGCGCTCGCCTACAAATACAAGCTGGAAAACCGCGGCATAAAGGTCTATCTCCACCGTCCCACCAAAGGGTATCCCCACGAGATAGACACCATCGTTTCGGACGAGGGCTACGGCGCAAATCCTTACATAACCACTTCGCGTCCTCTCGTGGTCGCGACGGCTCCCGGTCCCGGCAGCGGCAAACTTGCCACCTGCCTCAGCCAGCTTTACCACGAGTACAAGCGCGGCATAAAGGCGGGATATGCCAAGTTCGAGACTTTCCCGATATGGAACCTGCCTCTCGGTCACGCCGTGAACGTCGCGTACGAAGCGGCGACGGCGGACCTGAAAGACGTCAACAAGGTGGACAATTTCCACCTCGAAGCGTACGGGAAGATGGCGGTCAACTACAACCGCGACATAGACGTGTTCCCCGTCGTGCGCAGCATACTGACCAAAATTTCGGGGTCGGAACTCGTGTACCGTTCTCCCACCGATATGGGCGTGAATATGGCGGGGTACTGCATAGTGGACGACGACGCGTGCGTCGAAGCGAGCAAGCAGGAAGTCATCCGCCGTTATTTCAAGGCATTGGTGGATTACAAAAACGGCACGGCAAAGCCGTCCACCGTGCACAGGCTGGAATTCCTTATGTCCGGGCTGGGAATATCTCCCGCGGACAGGAAAGTCGTGGCGGCGGCGCGGGCAAAGAGCGACTGCAACGGAGGTCGCGGCGCGGTCGCGATTGAGCTTGACGACGGCAGGATAGTGACGGGCAAGAATACGGAAATGATGAGCGCGTCCGCGGCGTGCGTGTTCAACGCGGTCAAGGTGCTTGCGGGCATCGACGACGGGGTGAAACTCATCTCGCCTTACGTCATAGGACCTATTCTCGACCTCAAAACCAAGATACTCAACGAGCGCGAGAATCCGCTGACGCTGGACGAAGCGCTCATCGCGCTGTCCATATGCGCGGCGACGGACGCCAATGCGGCGCGCGCGACGGAAAAGCTCTCCGAGCTTTCGGGGATGGAAGCGCACTCCTCGCATATGCTGCTGAAAGCGGACGAAAACCCGTTCAGAAAACTCGGCGTCAATCTGACCTGCGACCCCGAATTTCTGGACAATCATCTCTACAACAACTGATTATCCGCCGATTTCGGCCGATAAAATGCCGTTTGTGCAAACCGGACGGCAACAAGAGGGCAATGAACGACAAGGTTCGCGAAAGAAAAATAAAGATTGCGGTGTCGTCCTCCGCCAGCGCCGTAAATATGGGGCTGGGCATAGTCAAGGTGCTTGCGGGCATTTACACCAACAGCCTCAGCATCATCACGGACGGCGTGAACAATTTCGGCGACGTGCTCTCCAACGCGGGCGCGGCGGTCGGCTTTGCCGTGGAGAACAAGGCTCCCACGGAAAAGTTCCCCGCGGGGTTCGGCAGAGTGGAGTACATCGTCACGTTCATTATGGCAATCATCATTATGGCGGTGGGCGGCGGCTTTGCGTATTCCGCGCTGGACAGGATATTCTATCATCCCGTCATCACGTTTTCGTGGGTGCAGTTCGGGATTATCGCGGCGACGATTGCGGTCAAAATCGGGCTTGCCGTTATGTTCCGTCTGTCCTATGTAAAATACCGCTCCGACGTGCTCAAAGCGCAGACGCTGGACAGCGTCCTCGACGCGTGCATAACCACGTTCGCGCTTTTGGGGCTCTTCCTCTCGCGTTACATTTCTTTCCCGATAGACGCGGTGATAGGGCTGATAATCAGCGCGGTGATGATTGCCGCAGGCGTAAAACTTTTCGTCGGCGAGTTCGTGAGGCTCGCGGGCGGAGCGGACGAAAGGCGGGTCGGCGGGCTTAAAAAGCTGTGTCTTGCGCAGAAAAACGTGACGGACGCGCGCGTGAGAGTGTATGATTTCGGCACCAAATATGCCGAAGCGGTCGTGGAACTGACTTTTGAGGAAAACGTGCGGCAGGAAGACAGGTCTGCCGCGGAAAATAAGATATCCGCTGTGGCACGGCAGCACGGAATTGCCGTGACGTTTGCGGAATTCAAGGAGGGACAATGAGACCGGAAGACGAAAAGAACAACCTTCCCGGGCAGGAGGCGGCGCCTCCCGCAGAAAACAACGAAGCTGCCGAGGCAGCCGCGGATGAGACGACCGCGGCGGAAAACACGGCGGCAGACACGGAAGCCGCTGAGCAGACGGAGGTTCCCGGCGACGCGGCGGAGAACGAGGAGGACTTTTTCTCCGAGAAAGAACCGCCCAAACGCAAGAAGAGGCTGCGCCGCAAGGATATGACGCCCGAACAGAAAAGGCGCCGCACCATACGCGACCTCATCATCACGGGCACGGTGTTCGGCGTCGTGCTGGTGTTCTTCGCCATATGCGCTCTGTGCAGCTGGGTGGGTTACAGCGGCAATTTCGATTACATAGCCACCGTCGAAGCCGTCGACTATGACAGTCCGTTCACGCTCATCGACGCCGAAGACAGCGACACGGGTTACTACGAATTCGTCGCGCCCGACGCGGAGACGGAATTCCGCGTGCTGCAACTCACCGACGTCCACATCGGCGCGGGTGCGTTTTCGGCGCAGAAAGACAGGTGGGCAATCGACGCCGTGCGCACCGTGGTGCAGCGCGTCAAACCCGATTTCGTCATAATCACGGGCGACGTGGCGTATCCCGTACCCTTCCAGGCGGGCACTTTCGACAATAAGCGCGAGGCTGAGATGTTCGCCGAGCTTATGGAGCAGCTCGGAGTATACTGGACGGTTTGTTTCGGCAACCACGACACCGAGATTTACAGCCTTTACACCCGTGAAGAAATCGCGAGTATGGTGTATATGGACGAGAAGTACGAGCATTGCCTCTTCCTCGAAGGTCCGGAAGACATCGCGGGCAAGGGCAACAACGTATATGTGGTCAGGCATCCCGTCGCGGACGGCGTGACCGTCACCGACCTCGACTCCTACAACGCCAATCTCAACTCCACCAAAATCACGCAGGCGCTCGTCACCATCGACTCCCACTCCTACACCGACGGCGACTATTTCGGCATCGCGTGGAAGTACGACAACATCCACCAGGACCAGATAGACTGGTATGCGGAAGAGATGGACAAGCTCACCGCGAAGAATGTGGAATACGGCGTCGCGGCGGAAGACGCGCAGGTCAAAAATCTGCTGTTCTTCCACATCCCGCTCACCGAATACGGCAGGTATTGGAACGAGTATAAGAACAACGGGCATCAGGACACCGAAAACGTGCATTACGTCTTCGGACAGGCGGGCGAAAGCGGCGAGAAATCCTTCCCCGGCGTGAACGACTGCCTGACCTTCGAAACGATGCTTCTGCACGGCGGACAGGGCACCTTCTGCGGCCACGACCATTACAACACCTTCGCAATCGACGTCACCGCGACCGTAGAGGACGCGGACGGCAACGAAGTGACGGGGACCATCCGCCTCACTTACGGGATGAGCATAGACTATCTCGCGTATGTGGGAATTGCGAGCGACATCGAACAGCGCGGCGGCACGGAGATAAAGATAAATCCGGACGGCAGCTTCGAAACGCGTCAGCGTCCTTATCAGGGAGAAACGGAAGAAAATCTCGTTTGGAAATAAGCCGTAACGGGAATATGAGGGCAGGGCATCTCCGCGCGTGCGCGGAGATGCTTCGCACTTTGCGGAAAAGCAATTCCGCGCTTGTCTTGTCCGTGCGGAATTAAAGAGCGTTTGAAACAAAATAATTATTATGTCCGCGCCCGCGCGTATGCGACGCGGTCATAAGAGGTGCTATGAAACTCAGAAACAGAAACGAAATCGCCGCAGAGTACAAATGGCGGCTGGAAGACATCTTTCCCTCGGACGAGGCGTGGGAAGAGTGCTTTTTCGCGCTCTCCGAGCGTATGGGCGGGATATTGTCCTACAAGGGCAGACTCGCCGACGAGGACGCGCTGTACGATTGCCTGAAACTCGACACGTCCCTCTCGCACGACATCTCCAAGCTCTATCAGTATGCGCGTATGCGCCGCGACGAGGATACCCGCGTCGCGCTCTATCAGGGGATGACAGACAGGGCGGACTCGCTTGCCGTGCGCCTTTCGTCGCTCACGTCCTTTCTGACGCCCGAACTCGCTTCGCTCCCCGCAGAGAAGCTGAAAGAACTTGCGGGCAAAAAGAAGTTTTCCGACTGGTCGGTGATGCTCGGCGAAGTCATCCGCAACAAGGAAATCATCCTGCCCGAAAGAGAGGAGAAACTGCTGCGCGAAGCGGGCATTTTCGCGGATACGGCAGAGGAAGTCTTTTCGATGTTCGACAACGCGGACGTGAAATTCGAAGACGTCAGGGACGACAAGGGCAGAAAGGTGGAAGTCAGCCACGGGACCTATTCCCTGCTGTTGCAGAACCCGTCGCAGAAGGTGCGCAAGGCGGCGTTCGAGAGTATGTTCGGCGCATACCGCGCGCACATCAACACCCTTGCCGCAAACTATGCCGGCAACGTGAAAAAGGATTGGTTCTTTGCGAAGATACGCGGTTTCAAGTCTTCCTTGGAGCGCAGTATGTTTGCCGAAAACGTGCCGCCGACCTGCTACGAAAAACTCCTCGAAGCGGTGGGCAGAGGGACTAAATCTCTGCACCGTTACGTCGCTCTCCGCCGCAGAATGCTCGGCGTGAAAGAGCTGAATATGTACGACCTGCACGTCCCCCTCGTGGATGAGGCGAAACTTGCGATGCCGTACGAAAAAGCAGTTGAAACGGTCAAATCGGCACTTAAAGTTATGGGAAGCGAGTACGGCGACATTCTTGCCTCCGCATTTACGGACGGTTGGGTGGACGTGTACGAAAACCGCGGCAAGCGCAGCGGAGCGTACAGCTGGGGCTGTTACGGCGTGCATCCTTTCGTGCTGCTGAATTACACCGAAACCACGCACGACGTCTTCACCATCGCGCACGAACTCGGACACGCCATCCACTCCTATTATTCCAATGCCAACCAGCCCGAAGAAAAGGCGGGATACGAAATCTTCGTCGCGGAGATTGCCTCCACGGTCAACGAAGTCCTGCTGCTCAAACATCTGCTCAAAACCGCAGAAGGCAAGGACAGGGTGTATCTGCTCAGCTATTATCTCGATATGTTCCGCACCACGCTCTTCCGCCAGACGATGTTTGCGGAGTTCGAGGCGGAGGCGCACGCGCTTGCGGAGAGGGGAGAGCCCGTCACGGCGGACGCTCTCTGCGCCGTATATTATGCACTTAACAAGAAGTATTACGGCAGGGCTGTGAAGCACAACGACGAGATACGCTACGAATGGGCGCGCATCCCGCACTTCTATTCCTCCTTCTACGTTTACAAGTATGCGACGGGGATAACCGCCGCGGTGACCATTGCGGATAACCTGACGGAAAGAGGAGCGGAGTATTTCGAAAAGTACAAGAAATTCCTCTCCGCGGGCGGCAGTCTGCCCCCTCTCGACATACTGCGCCTGGCGGAAGTCGACCTGGAATCCGACGCGCCGTACGAACGTGCGATGAGGGAGTTTGCGGACACTCTCGGCGAGCTCGAAAAGATGTACGAAGAGGGCGCCGCGGGAATGAAACGGAAATGACGCGCGGCGGCACGGCGGACGCCCGCAGGGGCGGGATAAGACGTTTTGCGCGCACATTTGCGGCGGTTGCCGTGCTTGCGCTCTCCGTGTTTTGCCTTGCCGCCTGCGGCGCGCCTGCGGACGAAGGCGGAGCGGAGTATGCCGCCTCCGTGATGCGGCTTTACGGCTGGCGGACGGGTGAGGACGGAAGCGTATATGCGCTTTTCACCACCGCGCAGACGGAGACGGTGTATGCCGAGGCGGCTTGCGAAACGGTGTCCTACGCAGTGTCCGACGGCGCGTTTTACAGAGTGAGCGGCTACGGGGTGCGTTTCGACGCCGCTTCCGCGGCGGAAACCGCTCTCGCTTGCGCGCCCGCGGAAACGGGCGCTTCGTACGAAAACTTGAAAATCGTTTTCGTCTATGCTACAATGAACGAAAGCATCGCATCCGACGGCGAAAGGTCGGAGAGCGACGGGGTGTATCTGCACACCGTCACCGCGTCCCCGACAGACGGCGAGGTGACGTTCGAGGCGACTTTGCGCTCGCCCGTCAGCGGCGCGTGGTATGCGGTGCTGGCAGCTTCTGCGGTCGCCGCGCTCGCGGTGTGCGTCGCAGTCGTACTCATTGTCCGGAGAAGAAAATGGCGGAAAAAAACAATGTGACCTACAAAGGGATGCCGCACAATCCCGAAGCCGAGCAGGCGTTGCTCGGCTCTATACTCATTGACAACCACGCTGCGGACCTGCTCATTCCCACGCTCAGGGAGAGCGACTTTTTCATTGCCGCCAACAGGCTTGTGTTCGCCGCAATGCGGGAGTTGCAGGAGGCTTCCAAGCCCGTGGACACCGTGTCCGTCGCCGATATGCTGGAACAGCACGGCAAACTCGACGAAGCGGGCAGCATAGATTATCTCACCGAACTTGCGGACAGCGTGCCTTCCGCGGCGAGCGGCGACCACTATGCCGACATAGTCAAGCGCGATTCTCTCATCCGCCGCGTCATTTCGGCGGGCAACAATATCGCGAAAAAGGGCTACGAGTCCGTGGACGGCACGGACGCGCTGCTCAATGCCGAAAGGGAGATATATTCCATCTCCGAAGACATCAGCGAAAAGGAACTCGTGCGTGCGGACGTCGCTCTCGGCGTCGCGATGAAGAACATTCAGGACGCGCAGGCGGGTGTTGTTTCCAAGAATGTGGTCAACACGGATTTCCCGTCGCTGGACAGGATGTCCAGAGGGTTCAAACCGGGCGAGCTCATTCTCATAGCCGCCCGTCCTTCCGTCGGCAAGACCGCGTTTGCGCTCAACATTGCGGCAAACGCCTGCCTCAACCACAACAAGACCGTGGCGATATTCTCCCTCGAAATGCCGGCGCATCTGCTCGTCAAGCGTACGCTCGCATATGTGTCCAAGGTGTCGCTTTCCGCGATGGACCAGTGGGGAGGGCTCACGCCCGCCGATACGGGCAAACTTTACGACGCGTACAGACGGCTTTCGGAGACCAACCTTTACATAGACGACTACTCGATGAACACTCCGACGGACGTGCTCTCCAAGTGCCGCAGGCTGAAACGCGAAAGCGGGCTTGACCTCATCATCATAGACTATCTCCAACTGATGAGCAACGGCGGCAGGGGACGCGCAAACGAGAGCAGACAGCTCGAAGTCAGCGAGATGTCCAGAAGTATGAAGATTTACGCAAAAGAGCTGGACGTGCCGATAGTTCTGCTTTCGCAGATGTCGCGAGGAGTGGAACAGCGCAACGACCACACGCCCAAACTCAGCGACCTGCGCGAGTCGGGCGCGATAGAGCAGGACGCGGATATGGTTATGTTCCTGCACCGCGAGAATCAGTTCAATCCCGCCGTGCCCGAAAACCTCATTCAGCTTTTGATACGCAAAAACAGAAACGGCCCGATAGGCGACATAAATCTGGAATGGGAGGGCGCAACGACGACGTTCCGCGAATGTGTGGACGGAGTTATGCCCGCGCCGTCTTCCGCGCCGTCTGCCGCGCCCGCGCCTTCGCCCCGACCGGACTATGCGGCGGCCGCGGCGAAAGAGGAGGAGCGCGAAGAGGAGAAAAACGCGCCCGTCCGTGACGACGGGGAAGACGCGTTTTTGGAGGATGTCACCGAGACGGACGGCGGACTTATGCCGTTCGGCGACGCGGCTTCGTTCGGTGACGCCGCACCTGCGCCCGATGACGACGACGCGCCTCCCTTCGATACGGAAGAAGAGGAAGCGGCGGAAAACGACGAAACGTCGGAAGACGACGGCGACGAATACGACGACTCCGCGGAAGAACTCGCCGACGAGGAGTATGAGGACGAATACTCCGACGACGAAGAAGAGGACGAGGACCTGCCTTTCTGAGGTCACGGCAAGGCTTTTCGGCCCCGCTTGCGCGGGGCTTTTTTTTGCGCCGCCGCGCGCATAAGGCACGGCGCGCTTTGCCTGACAATTTGGAATGTTATTGCAATACAGGGCGTTGATTATGCGTTTTTATGCTGTAAACATCTTGTTTTGCGAATTTGCATAGCGGGGCGGCGCACGGCATATCCTTTAATATGTTTCTGAAAGAGGCTCTCGGAAAGTTGAAGATGGACGACGCTTTCGTGCCTTATACCGTGACGTTGTTCGGCGACGGCGGCGTCGCGCTTTCTGGCATAAAAGGGGTGGTGTTCTCCTCGGACACGGAAGTCAGGGTGCGGCTCGGACGCCGCACCCTCACCGTGCGCGGCGAGGAGCTGATTATCGCTCAGATAGGCGGCGGCGACATCTTCGTGAGAGGCGCGGTCAAAGGGGTGGAATTTGACTGAGGTCGTGGACGAGCGCGGCGCATACCGCCGCGGCAAAAAGGAAAGGCGGGAGAGCGAACGCGCACCGCGGCGGGAAGCGGACGCGGCGAAGATACCCTTTTCGCGCACCTGGTTCGAAACCGAAAGGCTCAATTCGGGCAGACTGCTCACCGCGCTTGCGGAAGTCACGACCGTAAAGACCGTGCGCGGCGGCGAAGCGCTCCGTTTCTGCGTGCCGTCGCGCGACAGGGCAAAGGTGGTTGCAATCTGCGCATCCTTATGCTACAATTGTAAAATAATAAAAGAAGAGGGTATATTGCTCTCTTTCGTACGCGCGCTGGGGCGCGCGGGCATCGTGCTCGGCGCGCTGAGTGCAATAGCGCTGACCGCCGTCTATCCTCTTTTCGTGACGGAGGTGGAGTACGGCGGCGACTATATCGCGGAGGCCGTCCGCGTCGTGGAAGAGAGCGGAGTGAAAAGGGGCGCGTTCCTGCCCGACTTCGACGGCGAGACGCTCGAAAAGGCGTTGCTCGCGCTGGACGGGGTGGCGTTCGCTTCGGTGACGAAGAGGGGCACCCACGTTTATGTCGACGTGCGGGCGGAGAGGTCGGACGAGCATTTCGTCGACGTACCCACACAGCCCGTGACCGCGAAGATAACGGCTTCGGTGACGCGCGTCGTGGTGTGGTCGGGGACCGCGCTGGTGAGTTACGGCGACGTGGTGCGTCCCGGTGACGAACTGATAGGCGCATACGTCGTGTCGGGGGAGGACAAAGTGCCTTGTCCCGCGGACGGCGAAGTGTACGGACTGACTTACCGCACGGCAACGAGGTTTTTCCCCGATACCGAATTCGTGCGGGAATACGGCAGGACGCACACCGAAACGCGGCTGTCGTTTTCGGGAAAGCAACCCGCCGTGCCCGAAAGTCCGTTCGAAGACTATGTCCTCGAAGTGAGCGCGGTGCGCAACGACTTTATGCTAGGCTATACGGTGTACACCTACACTTTCACGGAGGTGCACACGGCGGAAAAAGAGAACGACCGCACGGAAGACGAAATGATGTCCGAAGTGAAGCTGCGGCTGCTGGAAGAACTTCCCGCGGGGGCTAAGCTCGGAGAGGTGCGTGCGGAGTGCGTGCGCGGGGACGGAGGAGTGTATGTCACCGTCACCGCGGAAGCGGAAGAAAAACTGAACTGAAACGGAGTGTATGAAGATATCGAAAGAAAAGCGCATTGAAAATTACGCGGCTTATCAGGAGCTGTTCGGCGGGCTGGACACCAACGTGCGGCTTTTGGAAGAGGCGTTCGGAGTGAGCGTGTTCACGGGTGCGGAAAGCCTGAAAATCACGGGCGAAAAGGAGGATGTGGCAAGCGCGGCGGAAGCCATCGACGCGCTTATCACGCTGTCCGCGAAGGAGCCTCTCGGAGCGCAGCAGATTGCCGCCGTCGTGGATATGGTGCGCAAGGGCAAGGCGCACGGCGTGAAGGACCTTATGTCTTCCGTCACCGTGGGACGGGGCAAGACGGTTTATCCCAAAAGCCTCGGACAGAAGCTGTACTGCGACGCCATAAGGGAGAATTCCGTCACGTTCGGCATAGGACCCGCGGGCACGGGCAAGACGTATCTTGCCGTGGCACTCGCCGTGGACGCGCTGAAAAACCGCGAAGTGGACAAGATAATTCTCACCCGTCCCGCCGTGGAAGCGGGGGAGAAGCTCGGTTTTCTGCCTGGTGACCTCGCCGAAAAGGTCGACCCTTATCTCCGTCCTCTCTATGACGCTCTGGAAGAACTTATGGGCGGCAGCGAGAGTTATATCAAAAACATCGAGCGCGGGCTGGTGGAAATCGCGCCGCTCGCGTATATGCGCGGCAGAACGCTGAACAGGAGTTTCATCATTCTGGACGAAGCGCAGAACACTACGAAGGAACAAATGAAGATGTTTCTCACCCGTTTGGGCGAGGGCAGCAAGATGGTGGTGACGGGCGACGACACGCAGGTCGACCTGCCCCGCAGCGTACCCAGCGGACTGACGCACGCCGAAAGAGTGCTGCGCGGGGTCAAGGGGATAGCGGTGGTCAGGCTGGAATACTGCGACGTCGTGCGCCACGAACTTGTCAGCCGCATAATCCGCGCCTACGACCTCGCGGAAAGAGCGGAAAGGACCGCGGAAAAAGGCGGCGCCGCTGCGGACGGTGCCGCGGAGGAGCAGTCCTCCTTAAAGGAGTAGTATGAGAAAACGACCCGAAGAACTGACGACCGCCGAAAAGACGAAACTTGCAAAACGGCGCAAATTCGTCATCGATTTCGCAAAGGTGTATCCCGCCTGCTTCGTGGCGACGGGGCTGCTGACCGTTTTCGCGATATTTATGACGGGCGACTTTTACGACGCTTTCACGCCCGCCCGCGCCGCGTCGACGGCGGGAGTGTTCGTCATCAACGCCGTGCTCGCCGGCTTTCTTATCGCGTCCACGTATGCGTCGGCGGACGACGCGCGTTTTCCGATAAGGAACTGTCTGCTTTCGTTCGTGATGGCGGCGCTGACTTATATGGTGTGCCTCACGACGAGCAAATTCCTCAGCGTATTCGCGCTGCCGATATGTCTTGCCGCGCTGGTGATGACGGAGCTTTCCAACCGTCGTTCGTCCACGATAGCTTCGCTGACGATAGCGGCTATGCTGTGCGTGGTGTTCATACACGGTGAAAATTATCCCGATACTATGCTGCCGGAGATAATCCTTTCCGTGGTGGGCAACTTCGCCGCGGCGCTTTCCGTGAATATGCTTGTCAGCCGTCATCTGACCCGTCTGATGTTCATACTTGCGGCGTTTGCCGCGTCCGCACTCGGCACTCTGCTCGTGTTTGCGGGCACGCTCGTTATGGGCGACATCAGTATGAACCTGCTTTACAACCTGCTGTGGTCCTACGGAGCTTCCGTGGGCGCGGTGCTGGTGTTCACGCCGATTGTCGCGATACTGGAAGGCGTGTTCAACATAGCGGACGATTTCAGGCTGAACGAGCTCACCAACCTCAACCAGCCTCTGCTCAAACGTCTTGCGAGCGAAGCGCCGGGGACGTTCAACCATTCTCTCGTGGTGGGCAACCTTTCCGAGGCGTGCGCGAACGCAATCGGCGAAAATCCGCATCTTGCCAGGGCGGCGGCGTATTACCACGACGTAGGCAAGCTGAAAGCGCCGGTTTACTTCTCCGAAAACCAGTCCACCTACAACCCCCACGACGAGCTCATCCCCGAAGTCAGCGTGAGTATGATAACCTCGCACACCGTCTTCGGCGAAATACTTGCCAAACAGTACCGTCTGCCGCCTGAAATAGTCGCCGTCTGCCGCGAACATCACGGCACCGCACCCGTCGGTTACTTCTACCGCAAAGCGCTCAACCTTACGGAAGAGGGCGACCTTTCGGTGAGCAATTATACCTATCCCGGTCCCAAACCGCAGACGAAGATTTCGGCGATAGTGATGATAGCGGACACGGTGGAGGCGGCGTGCCGTTCCTATATGCCCGACACCACGGAGGCTTTTGCGGAGAGGGTGAACAAGCTCGTCGACGAAAAGCTGGAACTCGGACAATTCGACGAGTGCCCCATAACGATGAAAGACCTTTCGGTCATAAAGACCACCATAATCGAAACCCTGCCCAGAGTTCAGCACGGCAGAGTGTCTTACGAAAAGAAGAAGGCATGATAGAGTTCACGGGAGCGAAATTTTCAGAAAAGCGGCTCATACGCAAAGTGGAAAAGGCGGTGTACGCCGTCCTCGGACAGGAAGACATTTTCACGGTCGACCTCGCCGTCACGGACGGGGAAACGGTCAGGGAATACAACCGCGAAACCAGGGGAGTGGACGCGGAAACGGACGTCCTCTCTTTTCCGTATTTCGACGGACTGAGCCTCCCCGTGAAAAAGGAGGACTTTTCCGACGAGGCGTTCGACGGACGGAGAGTCGCGCTCGGCAGCATAATGATTTCCTCCCCGCGGGCGCACGAGCAGGCGGAAGCGTTCGGGCACTCTTACGAGCGAGAGCTGGGGTTTCTGTCCTGCCACGGACTGCTGCACCTGCTCGGATTCGACCATATGACCGAGGAGCAGGAAAGGGAAATGAATGCGATTGCCGAAAAGGTTATGGACTCGGTGGGGCTGAAAAGGGACTGAAAAACACAGGATTAAAACTCTTTTGCCTGCGCGCGCAGGCGTGACGCGGAGGAAGTTCCGTGTCATACTGAATACGAGGGGAAGGGCGGGTCTCCGTCCGCGTCCCCGCAGGGAAGCGGCTTTGCCGCGGGAGACAGAATGAAATCGGGCTTTATTTGCATCGCCGGTATGCCCAATGCCGGGAAATCCACACTCATAAACGCGCTCGTCGGCGAAAAGGTCGCGATAGTTTCGTGGCGGCCACAGACCACGCGCAACAAAATCCTCGGCGTCGTCAACACGGAAGACGCCCAGATAGTTTTCATCGACACTCCGGGCATACACCGTGCGCGCAACAAGCTGGGCGAGTATATGATGCAGTCCGTTGCCAGCGGGCTGAAAGACGTGGACGGCGTGCTTTACGTCGTCGACGCGGCGAAAGGAATCAGGGAAGAGGACGAGGAATTCCTTTCATCGAGGCCGTCCTCGCTGCCCGTGGTCGTAGCGCTCAACAAAGAGGACGCCGTGACCCGCGACACGCTGTTTGCCGTGCTTGAAAAGCTCAATTCCTACAAGGATATCCGCGCCGTCGTCCCCGTCTCCGCAAAGAAGGCGGAGAACCTTGCTCCCCTTACGGAAGAGATTGAAAAGTTTCTGCCCGAGGGCGAGGCGATGTATCCCGACGATATGTACACGGACAGGACGATGCGCTTTATGGCGGCGGAGATAATCCGCGAAAAGGCGCTGTACCTTCTCGACAAGGAAGTGCCGTACGGCATAGGGGTGCACATCAACAAGTTCGAGCTGCGAGAGGACAAGCCGATATACGACGTTGACGCTGACGTCGTGTGTGAAAAGCAGTCCCACAAAGCCATTGTAATAGGCAAGGGCGGCGCGACGCTCAAAAAGATATCCACGGCGGCGAGGCAGGACATAGAGGAGCTTACGGGATGCAAGGTTTTCCTCACCCTTTACGTCCGCGTCAAGAACGAGTGGCGGGACAGCGACTATCTTATGCGTGAGCTGGGATACGACGTCAAGGACCTGAAGAACTGACCGAAACGGGATGTGACCGTTCCGTTTCGGACGATAAACCGTGTGTTGCGTCATAGTGCACGAAAAGAAAATGCGGAACGATACGAGCGGAGCGCGCAGGCGCGCATAGAAACCGACCGTCCGCTCAAACTAAATCCATGATGACAGACAAAGACTTCTGGAAGATGTTTGAGATGACGGGGAAAATCGAGTTTTACAACGCCTACCGCGCCCTCGGCGGCGGAGAGAATGGACAAAAAGGTCAAAGCGATAGTGACAAGGGCGGTGCCTTATCGGGAGAGTGACATGGTGCTCACTCTTGTGTCCCTCGAAGAGGGGCGGCTCACCGCTTCCGCGCGCGGGTGTCTCAAACCGCGCGCAAAGTTGCGTTACGCCGCCGAACCGATGAATTTCGGGGAATATATGCTTGCGGGGAAGGGGGACAGATACATAGTTACGGACTGCGTGCAGTACGATTCCTTTTCTCCCGTGACGGCGGACATCGACAAGTATTACGCCGCCTGTATGATTCTCGAACTTCTGACGAAACTCTCTCCCGAATCCCAACCCGGTATATTCCTCGGCGCGGTCAAGGAACTGAAAGCCATGGCTTACGAAGGCAAGGACGCGCGTTCCGCCGCTTGCGATTTTCTGCTTTCCGCGCTGCGCGAGGGCGGCAACGGGCTGGATTTTTCCGTGTGTGCCGACTGCGGCTGCATTCTGGAAGGCGACGCCGCGTTTTCGGATTCGGACGGAATAGTCTGCCCCCATTGCGCGCCTTGGGACGCAATCAGGGTTGACGCCGCTTCGCGCGCTTTCATCGCGGGGGAAAACAGGGATGTCCCCGAAGCTATAAAAATAAGGGCAGTTATGCTGCTTTCGGATTTTCTTTACCGCACGCAGGGCGTGCGCCCCGACAGCAGCTATTTCAAGGAGCAGGAATGAGAAAGAAGAAGACCATCGCACTCATCGCCGCGGCGGCGCTTGCCGCAGTAATCGCGCTTTCGCTGTTCGGTTGTGACCGTTTCGGCGGAGAGGACCTTCCCGCGCTGAACGACATTTACCGCGAATACGACGCGACGCAGGCGGAAATCGACACCGCGGAATTGCAGATTATCCTGCCCGACGGCTGGCAGGTGCTGACCTCGGCGTCCGGCAATCACGCCGACTCCGACATAGGCTATGTCGCGGGGCTTGACGCCTTTATCATAGTCAACACCTCGACGGACGTGCTCTCTCTCGTCAAGGTGCCCGAAGGCGACGACAAGGCGGTGACGGAAGAGCAGTTCGTCATTCCCGAAAGCACGGCGGTGCAGGCGATACACGTCGTGGGGCAGTATCTCGCCGTGCGCACGGCGAGCAGCGGCGGACAGGTCGGCGTGATGAACTCGTCCGGGAGATGGGTGGTCAACTCTTCGCTGACATCGGGAGTCACCGCGGGGCTCGACGAAATTTCCTCTTCCACGCTGTCGGGGGCGATACGCATACTCGACGACGAACTCGTTGCGATAAATCCCGCTTACGAGAACGACCCCGCCACGGCGGACACCCGCAATTCGGCTTACACTCCCGTTTACCGCATTTCGACGGGAGAGATGGTGTGCCGCGTGCGTACGGGCGGGTCGCTGTCCGGCCTGCTCGGCTTTGACGGCGAATATCTCACGGTGGAAAGCTCGGCCGGCAGCACGGGCGCATTGACCTATATTTACGCCGTGCCGGAAACGCGCACCGAGAACCCCAATCTCGCATACGCGCAGAACGGCACTTTCGACAACAGGAACGGCTTTGACGACTATTACACCGAGTCGCTGTATCTCGGCGACGGCAGGTTCTACGTCCACACGGAATGGACGGTGGACTCCGACGCGGAATACACCTATTCCTACGGCGGTGAATATTACCGTGCGGTGCGCTATTTCTACTATCCCGACACGGACTCCCGCACACAGTACAACTCTTCTTACATCTTCCTCAACTGCGTCAATACGTATTACGACAACGCTTCGGGCAGATGCACTTACGACGCGGGCTCGACAAGCGTCAACGTCAGCCCCTCTTCCTTCCTCAGCCCGGGGTACACCTATTCTTCCTTCGGACTCTTCGTGACGGAGGACAAGACGGCGTATTACGACCAGTTCATACTCGACGGCGACCTCGACATTGTCTTCTCCCTCACGGGCAATTTCGGCATAGAATACGAAGGCTCGACGGACAGGGACGAGGTCGGATTTTACGATATGCTTATGCAGTGTTCGGACGGATACTGCTATGCCAGGCTCACCCCCAGCGCGCTCCGCGTCTACCGCACGGATGGCAGTCTTGCGTTCGAGAACGACGGCTACGACTTTTTGAGCGTGAGTATGCAGAACGGAATTTTCATCGTCGGGATTGACGACGACGGCGACACGCTTTACGGCGGTTTCGACACGGAAGGGAATCTGGTCATTCCGTTCTCGTACAGCTACATCGAACCGTTCAGGAGCTTCTACACCTACGCCGTGACGGCGGAGGGCAACACCCGCGTTCTGCTCGGTATGGACGGCGTGACCGCGCCTCTTCCCGAAGGGCAGACCTCGCATTTTTACGACATAGCGACGGCTGGCAGCACTCCGCTCGAAAAGAGAGGCTGCTACGCGTTCTATACGACTGCGGAGGACAACACCCGCCTTTACGGTGTGAAGAATATGAGCGGCGACTATTCCGCCAACACCGTGCTCGAAGCTTCGCTCACGACTTGCACGATATATTCTCCGTCTTCCGATAACGGCATAGTGTTCGTGTTCGGCAACGACGTGGACGGAAACTACCGCGTCTACCTTCTCACATCGTCCGCGGAAGACGCCGCGGACGGCGGGAACGGGGCAGTCCTGCCCGATTGGGCGATAGGGCTCATCGCAGCGGGCGGCACGCTCATCGTCATAGCCGCGGCAGCGGGAATAATATACGCCGCACGCAGGAAGAAAAAGGGCGGCGAGGCGTGATATGACGCGCATAGTAAACGCAAAAGACGGGCTTGACGAGGCGGTTTCGCTCATAAAAAACGGCGAATTGGTGGTTTTCCCCACCGAAACCGTGTACGGGCTCGGGGCAGACGCATACAATGCCGCGGCGGTGAAAAAGATATTCGAGGCAAAGGGCAGACCGCAGGACAATCCTCTCATTGTCCACATCTCGGACGTCGCCGAAGCGGAGGACGTCGCGACGGAAATTCCCGACGTGTTTTACGCTCTGGCAAAGGCTTTTATGCCGGGCGCGCTCACCGTCGTGCTCAAAAAATCCGACCGCATTCCCGACATTGTGACCGCGGGAGGAAATACCGTCGCCGTGCGTATGCCCGACAATGAGGTCGCAAGGGAACTTATATCGCGTTCCCGTCCTCTTGCCGCTCCGTCCGCCAACAGAAGCAAACACGTTTCTCCGACCACGGCGCAGCACGTTTACGACGACCTCGCGGGCAGAGTGCCCCTCATCCTTGACGGCGGCGAGTGCGGAGTGGGCATAGAGTCCACCGTGCTGGACCTGACTTCGGATGTGCCCGTCATTCTGCGTCCCGGCGCCGTGACGGCGGAAATGCTCGCGCCCTACCTCGGCATCGCGCCCGGCAGCGGGAAAGTCATAGGCGTCGCAAAGTCGCCGGGGATGAAGTACACCCACTATGCGCCCGCGGCAGAGGCGTACGCCGCCGAAAGCGCGGAGTCTGCCGCAAAATTTTACGACGAATGTACGAAGAGGGGGGCGCGTCCCGTGCTGCTGTTCCGCGACTGTGCCGCGGAAGCGCTCGGCGGCAGGGACAGAATATCCCTCGGCTCGGATACGGACGGCTATATGCGCAGGGTCTATGCCGCACTGCGCGAAGCGGAGAGGGAATACGACGTCATAATCGTGGAAATGCTGAAAGGCGGAGGAAGAGAGGCGTCAGTGATGAACCGCGTGATGAAAGCCGTCGGAGGAAAGACGGTATGAACATAATGTTCGTCTGTACGGGTAATACCTGCCGTTCGCCGATGCTTGCGCGTATGTTTGCCGACTACGCCCGCAAGGTCGGGTTCGGCTGCGCCGCGGACAGCGCGGGGATGAAGGGCGGAGGTTCGCCCGTAAATCCCAAGGCCGCCTGCACGCTTGCGGCGCGCGGACTGGACTCGGACGGGCATATTTCCAAAGTGTTCGGGGACGCGGAGGCCGGATGGGCGGATTTCGTGTTCACTATGGACGAGGGACAGCGCGACGAACTGCGTCTGCGTTATCCCGAACTTCGCGTCGAGTGCCTTTCCGCATTCTGCGGCAGCGAAATCGCGGACCCTTACGGCGGAGGGCAGGCGGATTACGACGCGACGGCGGACATTTTCGAGGCATTGCTCCCCGCTGTTTTGGACTTTGTCGAAAAAAATTCCCCGCAAGCGGAAAAGGACGCGTGAGCGTCCCTTCCGTGACAGTATGACGTGCCGCGGTCACAGCCCCGCGAGCAGCTCTTTGAAGATTTTGATGTGCAGTTCCTCGTCGAGGATAATGCGTTCGAGGAGGGTCTTTACGCTTTCCGTGTGCAGGGCGAGTACGGTGCGTTCGTAGTTCAGTATCGCGGTTTCTTCCGCCGTTATGTTCTGCCGCAGGAATTTTTTGGGGTCGAGGGTGTAGTTCACGAAGCTGCCGCTCCAATAAGTCCTGCCGCCCATTACGGGATAGCCGCCGAGTTTGAAAATGGCTTCGCCCAACAACTCGTGATGGTGCATTTCGATGCGTGCGATGCCTTCGAGCGCGTCTTTCAGCTCCTTGTTGCGTTCGGTGATGTAGAACTGAAAACAGTAGGTCGTCACGGCGGTGAGTTCGCCCGACGGACCGCCGTAATTCGGCATCAGCAGCTTGCTGTCGGCGATGTTCTCGACGGGTTCGATTTCGGGGTAGGGAAGCTCGCAGGCGTAGGGTTTCGGTTCCATTCCGTTCTCCTTTTTTTGTCAATATATGACGCTTGGGGAGGGGTGGTGAATGTGGAGGAGGACAAAAGGGCGCATTTCACGGAAAATGGTGCAATACGCTTGCAAATTGGAAAATACTGTGATAGACTTTTCTAGCTTGTAAACGGCGGAGCGCCGTTTCGGGCGGCAGACCGTCACCCAAGAGGTTTCATACCGTATGAAGAAAAGAGTGCTTTTGATAGCTTTGGTCGTGGTGCTTGTCGCTTGTCTGGGAGTTATGCTCGCGGCGTGCGATTCTTCCACCACCAGCGACCCCGCAGGCTCCATTCCCCAGCAGACGAGGGAAAATGTCCTCATAGCCTTTATGATTCTGATGCTGGTCGCAAGCATCGGAATGATTGTGGTCGTGATGATGCAGAAAGGGACCAACGACAACGTCGGAGTCATCTCCGGTGCGTCGGACACCTACTACGGCAGAAACAAGGAAAAGGGCAAGGAAGGCGTGCTCAAAAAGGTCACATTCGGACTGTTCGCGTTCATCCTCGTATGCTCGATAATCTGTTTCGTCATCGGTATGGTCAACTGACAAACGCAACCGACAGGCGGCTTCGCGAAGCGGAGCCGCCTTTTTTTATTCGGCGAGGCGGCGGTCCGCGGGACGCGGAATAAGGCGCGCGGGAGCGTGGCGGGACACGACGGAAACCAACGCTTGCAAAATTAGGTTGAAATAATACAAAAAGAGTTATATCATAAATGTGCGCGCGCCGCGCGCGGAGCAGGGGCAAATGAAGATAATCGCCACCAACAAGAAAGCCTATCACGACTATTTCGTGGAAGAAACCTACGAGGCGGGCATAGTGCTCGTCGGCACGGAGGTCAAGTCCGTGCGTCTCGGCAAGGTCAATCTTCGCGACAGTTACGCCGCCATAAAAAACGGCGAGGTTTTTCTCACGGGCGCGCACATTTCGCCTTACGAAAAGGGGAGCTATTTCAACGTCGACCCTTTGCGCCCGCGAAAGTTGCTGCTCAACAAGGCGGAGATACGCCGTCTGAAAGCGCGCACGGAGCAGAAAGGGTACACCATCGTGCCCCTGAAAGTCTATTTCAAGGACAGTCTGGTCAAGGTGGAGCTGGGGCTGTGCCGCGGCAAGGACCTTTACGACAAACGCGAAAGCATAAAGCGCCGCGAAGAGGCGCGGAAGCTCGACAGGATAAAAAAGGAATTCAACGCCAGATGATTTTGTCCGCGCGGCGAAATCGACGGAAAAGGAGTTTTATATGAGCAAAATAGACACTTTATGTGTGCAAGGCGGCTATACACCCGGCAACGGCGAGCCCAGACAGATACCCATCGTGCAGAGCACGACCTTCCGTTACGAAACCAGCGAGGCGATGGCGAAGCTCTTTGACCTCGAAGCGTCGGGATATTTTTATACAAGGCTTCAAAATCCCACCAACGACTATGTCGCGGCAAAGATTTGTCAGATGGAAGGCGGCACGGCGGCGATGCTCACGTCGTCGGGGCAGGCTGCCAATTTCTTCGCCGTGTTCAACATTGCGGGCAACGGCGACCACATAGTGGCAAGCTCCACCATATACGGCGGGACGTTCAATCTCTTTGCCGTCACAATGAAGCGTATGGGCATCGATTTCACTTTCGTTTCGCCCGACGCGACGGAAGAGGAACTGAACGCGGCATTCCGTCCCAACACCAAGGCGATGTTCGGCGAAACGATAGCGAACCCCGCTCTCACGGTGCTTGACATCGAAAAATTCGCGAAAGTCGCGCACGCGCACGGCGTGCCCCTCATTGTCGACAACACTTTCGCCACTCCCGTGGGCTGCCGTCCCTTCGAGTGGGGCGCGGACATCGTGACGCATTCCACGACGAAGTATATGGACGGACACGGCGCGGCGGTGGGCGGCTGTATCGTCGACAGCGGCAAATTCGACTGGACTGCGTACGCCGACAAGTATCCGGGGCTTTGCACTCCCGACGAAAGCTATCACGGCATAACCTACACCGAAAAGTTCGGGCTCGGCGGAGCGTACATCACAAAAGCAACCGCACAGCTTATGAGAGATTTCGGCTGCATTCAGTCGCCGCAGAACGCGTATCTGCTCAACCTCGGTCTTGAAAGCCTGCACGTGCGTATGAAGAGGCACTGCGAAAACGGGCTTGCCATGGCAAAATTCCTGCAATCCGACGAGCACGTCGCGTGGGTGACCTACTGCGACCTGCCCGGCGACAAGTATCACGAGCTTGCAAAGAAATATCTCCCCAACGGTTCCTGCGGCGTCGTCAGCTTCGGCGTCAAGGGCGGCAGGAAAGCGGCGGAGAACTTTATGAAACATCTCAAACTCATTGCGATAGAAACGCACGTTGCGGATGCGCGCTCCTGCTGTCTGCATCCCGCAAGCGCGACGCACCGCCAGATGACCGACGAAGAACTGCACGCGGCGGGAGTATCTCCCGACCTGGTGCGTCTTTCCGTCGGCATAGAGGACATCGGCGACCTCATCGCCGACGTGAAACAGGCTCTGGAACAGGCTTAAACGAAACTGCGCGCCGCGCGTCTGCGGTGCGGAAGGAGGACGAAAGTGCCCATCATCATACCGAAAGACATACCCGCATACGCAAACCTCAGAGGCGAAAAGATTTTCGTTATGGATTCCGTGCGCGCCGTGACGCAGGACATACGTCCGCTCGAAGTCGCAATAGTCAACCTGATGCCGACGAAAGAGGTCACGGAAACACAGCTTATGCGGCTTTTGGGCAACACTCCTTTGCAGGTCAACATACACCTCATCGGGACGGCGAGCTACAAGAGCACGCACGTTTCCGAGGCGCATATGCAGAAGTTCTACCGCACGCTCACCGAGGTGAAAAAGATGAAGTTCGACGGTATGATAGTCACGGGCGCACCCGTGGAAACCATACCTTTCGAGGACGTCAAGTATTGGAAAGAGCTGGTGGAGATTATGGAATTCGCGCGCGAAAACGTCACCAGCACCATTTACATCTGCTGGGGCGCGCAGGCGGCGCTTTACCACTTCTGGAGGATAGGCAAGCAGCTTCTGGACAAAAAGCTGTTCGGAGTGTTCGCCACCCACGCCATGCAGGAGAACGATATGCTGCTCAAAGGGATGGACGACACCTTCTACATCCCCCATTCCCGCCATACGCGCGTGGACGAAGACGCGGTGAGGGCGTGTCCCGACATCAAGATACTCGCGTCCTCGCCGGAGGCGGGCATATCCGTCGCCAAGACGCACGACAACCGTATGTTCTTTTTCACGGGACACGCGGAATATGACCGTTTCACTTTGAAGAACGAGTACGTCCGCGACCTCGAAAAGGGCTTGGACATCGACCCGCCGAAAAACTATTTCGTCAACAACGACCTCGGCATAGTGGATATGAAGTGGCGGTCGACGGCAAATCTGCTGTTCTATAACTGGCTCAACTACTATGTCTATCAGGTGACGCCGTACTCCATAGACGAAGTCGGCGAAAGCGTGGCGCGGGACTGACGCGCAAAGACTGAAAAAGCGTCCGTATATCGGACGCTTTTCGTTTTCCGTATGTGTTTTCGCACACGCGGCGGAAACCGAATTTTGACAAAGCGGTTCGCGGGGGATATACTGTAACCGTAATTACTTTTCGGGGGGATTGTATGAAACTTTTTCTCGACGAAGTCACGTCAAAGCAACGTGTGTCCGAAAATATGGACAAGATGAATTCCTTCGGCGGAGGCGACCGTCTTACGGGGACGCGCGGTCAGAGGGAATTCTGCGCCTGGCTGAAAAGCGAAATCGAAGCTATGGGAATACCCGTAGTGTCGAAACAATATACCTTCGACCGTTGGGAGGCGAGGGACTTTTCGCTGACCGTGGACGGAGAAAACATCGGGGTGTCGTCGCCTTTCCATTACAGCGGGCTGACGGGGGAGGACGGCGTGACGGCGCGCCTTTGCACCGTGTGCAACAATCCTTTGGGCTTTCAGCTTGCGCGGGGTAAAATCGCGGTGTGCCACATCCGCAATCTCTCCGCAATCAGCAGCCGCGTGGCTTTCAACAAACGCAACTCCTTGCCTGCCGACCTTGCGGTGGAAAAGAGTTACCGCGGACCCGTCAGCACGTCTTTCGTAAAGACGCTGCTCACGTTCTGGTCGCTGAAACTCGCGGGCGTCAAGGGGATGGTCTGCATATGGGAGGATATGTCCGACGATATGGTGGACGGGCAATGCCTGAATTTCATTCTGGGTTATCTCGGCGTCCCCGTGCTGTGGGTCAACGAAACGGAAGGGAAAAAGGTGCTCGCCGCCGCGAAGGCGGGAAAGAGCGCGACCCTTCGGCTGGTCGGCGGCATCGAAAAGGGAGCGAAGACGGAGTCCTTCCACGCCGTGATTGAGGGCACGGAGAAAAACGGAGAGGCAATCATAATCAATACGCATACGGACGGCTGCAATTTTTCGGAGGAAAACGGAGGAGTCGCTATGCTGGAAATGATGCGTTGGTTCAAGGTGCATCCGACAAGGCGGACATTGATTTTCGTGTTTGTCACGGGACATTTCCGTCTGCCCGTGTTCCGCGTCGGCATTATGACGTCCAATCAGGCTACGGGCAGATGGCTGGCGGACAACAAGGAGATGTGGAACGGGAAGAAATTCAAGGCAGTGGCGGGATGTTCGGTGGAGCATCTCGGTTGCACGGAATGGAAAGACAGGGACGGAAAGTATACCCGAACAAACGATATAGACACGGAGCTTGTGTATACGGGCAACAGGAAAGTCGACGCGGTGTATTACGAAGCGGTGAAAGACAGGACGCTTTTGCGGACAATGACGCTCCGCGGGCACAATACGATGCACTTCGGAGAAGGGCAGCCGCTGTCACGGAAGCATATCCCCGAAATCGCGCTTGTCACCGCTCCCGACTATCTGTGTTCGTTCGACCGCACGGGCAACAGCCATATGGACAAATTCAATCCCGGCCTTATGTACGAGCAGATGCACACCTTTGTCCGTTGCGTCGAGCTGCTTGACGGAATGACGCGCAGGGAGATAGGACGTTCGCAGCCCTATTCCGTCGGGCTCGGCAGGCTGAAATAGGGCATACGGCGGCACAACGACATCTTCTCTCAAACCGAAAAAGGCGTCCTCGAAGGACGCCTTTCGTTTTTTTGTTTGATGCCGTATAGTGTGCGGCGGTCAGTCCGCCGTGCTTTCCGAGGGAAGTTGCTCTTCGGCTGCCGCGTCTTCTTCGGCGGCGGCTTTGCGGCTCATCAGTTCGGAGCGCAGCCTGTCGGAGTCCTTGCGCACCCAGAAGAGCGGGATTGCCGCGCACGCGACCACTATCGCGGCGGCGAGGAAGAGCTCGAAAGGCGGCTGCATCTGTCCCGCGCTGTGCGCGTCGAGGGAGTTTACGCCCACCGCTTGCGCTATTCCTATGCCGAGCGCCATGGGGATGAGCACCGTGAAGCACATACGCACGCCCTGGAACCTGCCTTCCGCACCCTTCGGGATATAGTCCTGGAAGGACGCCGTAAGCGCACCCGAAACGGAGAGTATCGCGCCGAGAAGCACGGAGCCGCCCACTATGAGTATGGGCAGGTATGCGGACGAGTCCATAAATTTCATACAATACACCACTATCGCGCCCACGACGAGTATTGCGAGCAGGGGATAGTAGAAATGTTTTCTTCCGCATTTGTCAAAGAACACGCCCAGCACGCCCGTAATCACCGCGCCCACGACAATGATGACGGCAAGCGGCAGGATATAGTTGGTTATGCCGAGGGTCTTTTCGATGAAGTTGATGAGGTAGGACATAAATATCTGCTGCGCTATTCCGAGCAGACATACCGTGCCCAGCGTCACATACATCATCTTGTTTTCCTTGACGACGGAGGGACGGAAACCGTAGAAAGTTTCTTTGAGATAGTTGGGGTTGGAATTTTTGACTATGCCCGGCGCGTCTTTCATCATAAAGAAAGAGAGCAGACCGCCAATCATCGGGAAAATGCCCATTATGATGAAGAAGAGCTTGATGTTCAGCGGGTCGCGCTCGAAGATGGGCACCTTTATCACTTCGCCGAGTTCGTTCGTGACTGTCGCGCCGCTGTCGTATGTGAACATTCCTATGCCGAACACGAGCACGGTCGCGATGACGGGCATCACGGAAAGTATGGTGTTCACTTTGCCGCGGTTGCTCACGTCCGTGACGTCCGCGACCCAGGTGTTGAACGCGGCGTCGTTGGCGGTGGAACCGAAGAAAGTCATCACGCAGTCCAACACGACGAGCACGGTTATGATGCCCCAGCTGCGGTCGTCGGAAAAGTCGATGGGGATGGCGGCGAAGAGCATTATCGTCACACCCCAGAGGACGTAACCCACCGTAATGAAAGGCTTGCGTTTGCCCGTCTTGTCGATGAGCCCGCCCGCAAAAATCGTCGTCACCGTGGCGGTGACCGCGGAGAGTATGACCATCAGAGTGGTGACGGTGAAATAGAGGTTTCCGCGCGTGTCGAACAGGTCCTGTCCGAACTTGGCGAAAAACATATTCTCCACCACCCACGCAATTTGTCCGATGAGCCCGAACACTATCGCGCAAGCCCAGATTTTTTTGCCCAGCGGAGTGGATTTTGCCGCGGGCGTCTGTGCGGTTTTCTCCATATTTCACCTCTTGCCGCAGCGGAATTCCGCGGGAATTCCTTTGCGGCGGATGGTTTATTTTGCACAAAACGGCGTTTTATTGCGCAGTTTCGTCACATAATGCGTCAGTTTCTGCCGTTTCGTCGCCGTTTGACGCGGCGTCGCGTTCGGCAAGCAGGCGGGCGCGTGTGTCGGCGTCCCTGCTGCGCACGATGACTGCGGGAATGAGCGTAAACACCGCGACTATCGCCGCGCCGAGGAACATTTCGTAGGGGTAGTTGAGGATTTCCTCGCCCGTGATTTCCGAAACGGAATACCACCCGTATGCGTCTATGATTGCGTTGCCTATCGCGGGGCCTATTATCATCGGCAGCAGCACGAAAAGGAACATTCTTATGCCCTGGAAGCAGCCCTCTTTGCCTTTGGGGATATAGTCGCGGAAAGAGGACACGAAGAGTCCGCTGACGGAAAGCTCCGCCGTCATCGTGACTATGCCCACGGGGATGAGCATTCCGAGCAGGGCGGCTGTGTCGCCCGTCCCCACGAATTTGAGCAGATAAATTCCGAGCGTGCCTATCACGGCGGCGAGCACGAGAGGGATGAAGAAATGTTTTCTGCCGAACTTGTCCATCAGAAAGCCCAAAAGACCCGCCAGCACGGCGGAGCAGACTATGATGACGGCAAGGGGCATAACGTAGTCCGTCATACCCAGCGTCCTTTCCACGAAATTGATGAGATAGGACATATACACCTGCATACTTGCGCCCGCTATTCCAGAGCCTGCGAGAGCGATGTATATCATTTTGTTTTTCCTGATTACCGAGGGACGGAAGCCGTAAATCAGTTCCTTGCCGAAATCGGGGTTGGTGTTTTTGGGAAGGTTCGGCTTGTCGCGCAGCACGAAAAGTCCGAGTATGCCGCTGACTATGGGGATGGCGCCCAGAATGACGAAGAACAGCCACCATTGTTCCGTGCCCTTTGCGGTCAGGCTGTCAAGACCTATAAAAACTATGACCATTGCAAAGACGGGCATCATCGAAAGTATCGTGTCCGCTTTGCCGCGGTTGGTGGTGTCCGTCATATCGGTGAGCCAGGTGTTGAACGCCGCGTCGTTTGCCGACGACCCCACCCATGACATCACGCAGTCCATTATTATGATGCCCGCGACCAGCCCGCGGAGTTGGTCGGGAGAGTAGTTTATCGGAAAGAGGGCAAACACCATAATCGTCAGCCCCCACACGATAAACCCCCACGACACGAATACGGAGCGTTTGCCCGTTTTGTCGCATATTGCGCCCGTCACGACGGTGGCGGCGGTGGCAAAAATCGCCGAGAGCGCGACCATAAGCGTGGTCGCCCACGCCTCGTCCACGAACTCGTCCTGCATAAATTTGGCGAAATACATATTTTCGACTATCCAGGCAATTTGCCCGATAAGACCGAAAAACAGCAGGCAGAACCATACCTTGCCGCCGAGCGGAGTAGTCCTCACCTTACTCTCCGAAACAGACATAAATCAACCTCCTTACCATACGAAAAGTATATGATGAGCGGCAACTTTTGTCAATGTGCAATTTGTTTCATATGTCGCCCGCGCGCGTTGAAGAGGGCGAAACGCGTCTGAACAAAACGCTTGCGTACTTTGCGGCGTTGTGCTATATTATTTCGTGCGCCGGTGTGGTGAAACTGGCAGACGCGCTGGACTCAAAATCCTGTGGAGTAAAATCCGTGTCGGTTCGAGTCCGACCACCGGCACCAACGAGCAAAAGCGCCCCGCTCCGTTAGGAGTGCGGGCGTTTTTCTTATGCCCGCTCCGTGCTTGCACGAGCGCGGGCATAAGAAAAAGGCGGGCGCGGGAGCGCAAGGCGCTTTTGCGAGTGGAAGTAGGCGGCAATGCCGCAAGGCATTACCACCGAACGGAAGCCGTAATTATATGTCGCTACGCGCTTGCGCGGATGGCGGCATAAGAAAAAGGCGCGAAACGGTCGCTGCCCTGAAAGCCGCGCGAAATGAGAGGATGTATCAAAGTTTTGACGTCCAGAAATAGTCGAATGGTTCGTGAAAATGGTGGAGGAGAGGAAGCACAATCACGACTCTTCCAAAGAAAAGAAAAACCTGTGAAGGTATGCGGGGACGGAATTCCGTCCCCGCGCGCCGTTGAAAGAGGCGGGCTCGGAATGAGTTGACGGCGCGGCGGCATTCCGCGCCCGAAGAGAGCGATGTTTTGCGCAGGGAAAATTTTGTCAGCTTGCGTTAACGTGTTGACAAAGCCCGCACCGTTGCATATAATTCAAACGTAAAGCGGAAGACGCTTTTTTCTCGGTCGCGGCGTTCGCAGTTGCGAACCGACGAAAACGGCACTCCGAAGCCAGTGAAAGCGGCTGAGGCCGCTTGATTTTGAGGAGAAAGGTTCGCTTATGCGAACTGCGGTAAAAGGAATATGACGTCCTCGTTGCTCGGATACATTATGGCGATTGACGCTCTGGACAAAAAAGGGGCGCGCGTGAGGTCGGTGGACCTTGCGGGGAGCCTCGGAGTGGCACGGGCAAGCGTATGCAAGGCGCTGGACAGGCTGTCCGAAAACGGCTATGCGGTGCGCGGAGAGGGCGGCAACGTGAGGCTGACCGCCAAGGGAAAGGAAGCGGTCGGCATATATTCGCCGGCGCGGGACCTCTTGAAAGGCGCGCTGACGGAAAAGCTCGGACTCGGAGAGGCGAGGGCGGAGAAAGAAGCGCTCGCGGCGCTCGGGGCGATGAGCACCGATACGGTTCAAAGGATTGCGCGTCTGTACGGAGGCGCGGAGGAGAGATAATATGCCGTTGGTATTCGCACCTGTCAACGTGCTTCTGAGAGTTGTAAAGATGCACGTCGACGAGAAGCTCAAACGACACCTGGAAAATCTGGGTATCAGCGTAAATTCCGAGTTGGAGGTTCTGTCACAGAGCGGCGGCAGCGTGATTTGCCGCATCAAGGACGGCAGACTTGCGCTCGACAGGGATATGGCGACGAGGATATTCGTTGCCGTAAAGGAGGCTTGAATGGTCAAAACTCTCGACAAATTCGACATCGGGGAGAGCGGCGTCATCAAGAGCGTGAGCGGCGAAGGGAGAATACGCCGCAGGCTCTTCGATATGGGCGTGACTCCCGGCGCGGAAGTGACTCTGCGCAAGAGGGCGCCTCTCGGCGACCCTATTGAAGTCACGCTCCGCGGCTATGAGCTGACTCTGCGCAAGACGGAGGCGGCGGCGGTGCTCACGGAGGTGGCGGAATGATTAAATTCGCACTCGCGGGCAACCCCAACTGCGGCAAGACAACGCTGTTCAACGCGCTGACGGGGTCGACGGCGCACGTCGGCAACTGGCCCGGCGTCACCGTTGACAAAAAGGAGGGCGTCTACAAAAAGAGCGCCGAGCCCATCGAAATCCTCGACCTGCCCGGCATTTATTCTCTTTCGCCTTACACTCCCGAAGAGGTCATCGCGCGCAATTACATATTGGACGAAAAGCCCGACCTCGTCATCAACATCGTCGACGCGACGAACCTGGAACGCAACCTTTATCTCACCACTCAGCTGATGGAGATAGAAGTTCCGATGGTGGTCGCGCTCAATATGATGGACGCGGTGGAAAAGTCGGGCGACAAGGTCAACGCGCAGACGCTGGAAGACGAGCTCGGCATCCCCGTCGTGGAGATTTCCGCGCTCAAAGGCAAGGGCATCAAGGAGCTGATGGACAAGGCGTACGGCGCAAGCAAGCGCAGACGCGAAGCGGTGAGCGTGCTCGGCGGCTCCAAACTTGCGGGCGCGATAAGCGAGGTCAAGGCGCTGCTTTACGGCAACGGGGTCAAGGACCCGCTCTTCCACGCAATCAAACTCGTCGAAAGCGACGAACTCGAAGTCAAGGCGCATCCCGATGCGTATAAGCTGGTCGAGGAATACAAGTCGCAGATAAAGGACGACGTCTTCGGTGACGACTTCGAAGCAATCGTCGCGGACGAAAGGTACAAATACATCTCCAAGCATTTCGCAAAGGCGTTCGTGCGCAGAAACGGCGAGGCTGTCAAGCTCTCCAAGTCCGACAAAGCGGACAGAGTGCTGACGCACAGGATATGGGGTATACCGATATTCGCGGTCATTCTCTTCCTTGTGTTCCACCTCACCTTCTCTGAGGACTTCCTGTATCTCGGCGCGGGCGGCGCGCTTCCCGAAAACTGGGTCACGCTGGCTGGCACCTGGGGAGAGGGCATATTCGGTTCCTCCGACGGCATCTCGTCGCCCGGTGTGATTCTCTTCAACCTGCTGGACGCCATAACGAGTTCCGTTTCCGACGCGATAGCGGGCGCAATGGAAGGCACGACGTCGGCGTGGGCGCAGGGGCTCGTCGTTGACGGCATATTCGGCGGTCTGTTCGCGGTGCTTTCCTTCCTGCCGCAGATACTCGTGCTCTTTATGTTCTTCTCCATTCTTGAAGACAGCGGCTATATGGCGCGCGTGGCGTTCATTCTGGACAGAATATTCCGCAAATTCGGGCTTTCGGGCAGAGCGTTTATGCCTATGATAATGGGCTTCGGATGCTCCATCCCCGCAATGATAAACACCCGTACGCTTGCCGACGACAAGGAAAGGATGGCGACAATCAGGGTCATTCCATTCTTCTCCTGCGGCGCGAAACTGCCGATACTCGTGGCAATAGCCGGCGGCATAGTGCAGTTCTTCGGCGTGGGGAATTCGGACGCGATAACTTACGGGATGTACATCCTCGGCATCGCCGTCGCAATAATCGCGGTCATTGTGATGCGCAACACCACGATGCGCGGAGACACTCCTCCCTTCATTATGGAGCTGCCCGCCTATCACGCGCCCCAGGCAAAAGCGCTCGCCATACACCTGTGGGACAAGGCGAAACACTTCATCAAGAAAGCGTTCACCATCATCCTCGCATCCACGATACTCATCTGGTTCCTGCTTCACTTCGCGTGGAATTGGAGCTATCTCCCCGACGAGGAAATGGGCAGCAGCATCCTTGCGGGCATAGGGCAGCTCATACAGCCCCTGTTCACGCCCCTCGGCTTCGGCTCGCAGCTCGGCGCTTACGGATGGGTGTTCGTCGTGGCGGCGGTCATGGGACTTATCGCCAAAGAGAACGTCATCGCGGGCTTCGGCACTATGGCGGCGGTCATAATGGCGGCGACGGGCGGCGCGTACGACGCGGAAGCGGATGCGGAAGGCATCACTGCGGCGGCGATTATGATAGAGCAGACGGGCATCACCATCCCCGCACTCATCTCCTTCATCGCGTTCAATATGACCACGATACCCTGTTTCGCGGCGGTCGCCACCGCAAAGGCGGAACTCGGCAGCAAAAAAGCGTTCAACAACACTCTCGTCTTCTGGCTGGTGACGTCCTATATCGTGGGTACGGTGGTGTACCTCGTCGGCAGCTGGTGGTGGACGGTGTTCATCTTCCTCGCGGTTGCGGCGGCAGCGGTGTACGGCATAATAATGTTCAACCGCAAGCGCGACGCAAAGGCGAAACTCGCCCTCGCAGGCGGCGCGGATATTACTGCCGACGGCGCTGTGGCGGGCGATGTCGCGGCGGACAGCGGGGAAAACTCTTCCGATGAGGAAGACAAGGATTGACAATGACCTCTGTTGACATACTTGTAATCGTGCTTTGCGTTCTCGTCGTGGCGGCGGTCGCAGTCGGCAGCATAGTCCGCAAGGTGAAGGGCAAGCCGTCGGGATGTTGTTCCGATTGCTCGCAGTGCGCCTCCGGTTGTGCTTCCCGTCCCGCCGCCCGCGATGCGCAAAACGCGGACAGGAACGCAAACCGCCGTCCCCCGACGGACGAGGAAATCTACGCCGCCGTGCGTGCGCATTCCTGCGGTCACGGATGCGACGGATGCACTTCCTGTCACCACGCGCATCGTGACGCAGACCGTGACGGTGCAAAGGGACGGAAAGACTGATTTCGGACAGACCGCGGCGTCCCCGCCGTTTGTGCGGCGCCGCAGAATGTTATCAAAAAGCAGCATCCCGCAAAATCACCGCAGGCGATTTTACGGGGCAACATCATCCAACCATCGGTTTATTAGCCTTAAACGGCAAACCGTATTTCTCTCCTTACAACGGCAGAAGGCGCAGCACCGCTGCGTCTTTTGCTTTTCCGCCCGCGGGTTCGGGACGGAGAGGCGGATGAGAGGTTGAATATGTACGTTGCGGAAGAATTTTGCCTTTCTGCGGTTGACTTTCGCGCGCGCGGGGGACATAATAACCGTAGCGTTTTTTTCGGAGGCTTATCATGGCAGGCTGCAATCATGACTGCGACAGCTGCTCGTCCAAGTGCGGCAAGGAAAGTTTTCTCGTCAAGCAGAACGAACTCAGCAACGTAAAACGCGTAATCGGCGTCGTCAGCGGAAAGGGCGGAGTGGGGAAATCCCTCGTCACGGCTCTGCTTGCGGTCGGTGCGGCGCGCAGCGGCAAGAAAGTCGCGGTGCTCGACGCGGACATAACCGGACCTTCTATTCCCCGCTCTTTCGTCGTGAATCGCGAGAGGGCGGAGTCTATGGACGGACAGCACATTCTTCCCGTCGTCACGCGCACGGGCATAAAGGTGATGTCCCTCAATCTCCTCATCGACGACGAAACCAAGCCCGTCATCTGGCGCGGACCGATACTTGCGGGCACGGTGAAACAGTTTTGGAGCGACGTGGTGTGGGGGGATGTGGACTGTATGTTCGTGGATATGCCTCCCGGAACGGGCGACGTGCCGCTGACGGTGTTCCAGTCCCTGCCGCTTGACGGCATAATCGTCGTGACGTCGCCGCAGGAGCTTGTCAGTATGATAGTCGCAAAAGCGGTGAATATGGCGAAGATGATGGACATTCCCGTCATAGGTCTGGCGGAGAATATGTCCTATTACAAGTGCCCCGACTGCGGCAGAGCGGAGGAAATCTTCGGCAAGAGCCGCGCGGAGGAAGTCGCGAAGGAATTCGGCATCCCGAAATCCGTGCGTCTGCCCATACGTCCCGACCTTGCGGCGGTTGTGGACAAGGGTATGGTGGAGGACGCCGACGAAGACATCGTAAAGACCGTCGCAGCATTACTTGATTGACGCAAAAGCGGTTTTATATCATAAAAAGCGCGGGTTATCCCGCGCTTTTTGCATAATGCCTTGCTTGCTTATGATGCGGAGGACGACGGACGGCGGCGTTCGCGGCAAGAGTATTTCGGGGCGTTTGACTTGCGGGCATATCCCGGTACGGACACGTCGGACGGGCGCGCAAATGTGAGTTTCCGCGGCGGCGTATGCGTGCGTCTTCGGGGCGTCGGGAGCGTTGGGTTTCGCCGCGGCGGCAGGACGCCAGAGCAAGTGCGCGCGGCAAATTCGGCAGCGGAGCGTGCTCGGAAAGCGGCGCGGACAAAGATTTTCGGAGGCTGTACCGTTCACACATTTGACTTTATCGCGCGCGTGGGATAAGATATCTATACGAATTTGTGCGTTAAATGCGCGCGGTTGTTCGGAGGTTCTTATGGCTGACAAAGCTCAGGTCTATGCGGAAAGTTTCGCAAAGCTGATTAAAGTCCCCACGGTTACGAACAGCGACCGAAAGAATTTCGCCGCTTTCCGTAAGGTGCTGGCGGAGGAATTCCCCGCCGTCTATTCGGCGTGCGAGGTCATTATGCCCGGCGGAGAGGGCAGCGACGCCCTTATGTTCAAGTGGAAGGGCAGGTCTTCCGACCGTCCCGTTGTGCTGATGGCGCACCAGGACGTGGTTCCCGCTGTCGACGGCGACTGGAAATATCCGCCTTATTCCGCGACGGTTGCCGACGGAAAGATATGGGGGCGCGGCACGATGGATTGCAAGAACACGCTGTTCTGCACCATCCGCAGCGTAAACGAGCTCATAGAAGAGGGCTTCACCCCCGCGCAGGACGTCTATCTTTGTTATTCCGACAATGAGGAAACTTCGGGTCACGGCGCAGCGTACTGCCGCGACTGGCTGACCGCTCACGGCGTCAAACCCGCAGTCGCAATCGACGAGGGCGGCGCGATAGTCGAAGAGGCCTTCCCCGGAATGACGAAGCCTTTCGCTATGGTCGGCATAATCGAAAAGGGCTACTGCGACGTGAAATTCGTGGCGAGAAGCAAGGGCGGGCACTCTTCTTCTCCTCCCAAACATACTCCGTTCGCAAGGCTTGCGGAGTTCATAAATTACTGCGAAACGCATACCGTTTTCAAGCCGCGTATGACCACCGCCGCGCGCGATATGTTGAAAGGGCTGTCCTCGGGGCTTACGGGTGCGCTGGCGTTCGTCACCAGACACGTCGATTTCTTCAAGCCGCTCATCGTGGCGGTGCTGCCGAAGCTCACGCCTTTCGGGTCCGCGCTGCTCGGCACTACGATGACGTTCACGATGGCGCAGGGCTCTGCCGCGCCCAACGTCATTCCGCAGGCGGCGAGCGTGGTGGCGAACCTGCGCTTTGCGCCCGGCGACGACAGCAAGGAGTGCATTGAGAAACTCCGCCGCATAGCTGAGCGCTACGACATCGAAACGGAAGTGATGGAATGCCGCGACGCGACTCCCATGGTCGACGTGAACAGCGCGGATTACAAGTATTTCGTCGATACCGTCGCGCGTGTGTTCCCCGACTGCGGCGCAGCGCCTTATCTCATTTTCGGCGGCACGGATTGCAGGACTATGCAGACTATCACCCCCTGTGCGCTGCGTTGCACTCCCTGCAAACTCAGCGCGGAACAGTTGGCTTCAATGCACGCGGCGAACGAGAACATCGACATTTCTTCGCTGGTCGGAGGCGTTGCGTTCTTCAAGACATATCTGAAAGGGTACAAATAAATTCCGCGCAGCGGAGAAAAACAGGCGACAGACACACCTTTCCGCCTTCTGGCGGAAAGTTTCGGTTTTACCGAAGACAAGGAGAGATAACAATGAGCATCTGGCATGACATCGACCCGTCGCGTATCACACCGACGGACTTCGTGGCGGTCATAGAAATCCCCAAGGGGAGCAAGAACAAGTATGAGCTGGATAAGGACACGGGACTGCTCATCCTCGACCGCGTGCTTTACACTTCCACGCACTATCCCGCAAACTACGGGTTTATCCCGCGCACGTTCTCGGAGGACAACGACCCTCTCGACGTGCTGGTGCTTTGCTCCGAAACGATAGTTCCGCTTGCGACGGTCAGGTGCTATCCGATAGGCGTCGTGATGATGCAGGACGGCGGAGAGATGGACTACAAAATCATCGCCATTCCTTTCAAGGACCCGAACTGGAACATCTATAAAGAGGTGGACGAACTTCCGCCGCACATTATGGACGAAATCTCCCACTTCTTCCGCGTCTACAAACAGCTGGAAGGGAAGGACACCACGGTCTTTCAGGTCAAGGACAGAGCGTTTGCGGAACTCATCATCCGCGACAACATCAAGATGTACAAGAAAAAATTCGTAAAATGACAGTTTACGCGGCGTTTTTGCCGCGTTAAGGGTGGATTGTGACAAAAGATGTGATAGTTATAGGGGGAGGTATCGTAGGGTGCGCCGTGCTGGACAGGCTGGCGCGCTTCTCCGTTTCCGCCTGCCTTTTGGAGGGCTGCGACGACGTTGCGTCGGGTGCGACGCGCGCCAACAGCGGCATAGTGCACGCGGGTTACGACTGCGAGCCGGGGTCGCTCAAAGCGCGCTTCAACGTGCGCGGCAACGCGATGATTTGGGCTCTTGCCGAAGAGCTTCGCGTGCCTCATCTCAAATGCGGCAGTCTGGTCGCCGCGCCTGCGGGCGGAGAGGACGGGCTTGCGGAACTCAAACGCCGCGCCGACCTCAACGGCGTGCGTGCGGAAGTGCTGACGAGAGAACAGGCGCTCGAAAAAGAGCCGATGCTTTCCGAGCACGTCACGGCCGCGCTGTACGCTCCCGACGGCGGCGTGGTGTCGCCTTATCAGCTTGCGATAGCGCTTGCCGACAGAGCGGTGCTCAACGGGGCGGAAGTCGTGACGGAGGCGGAAGTGCAGTCGATGCGCAAAGAGAATGACGAATTCGTCCTGACGACCCCGAAGGGAGAATTCCGCGCGAAGGTCGTCGTCAACTGCGCGGGCGCGGGTGCGTCCGCCGTGGACGCCATGGTCGGGGCGGAAACTTTCGATACGGAATTCAGAAAGGGCGAATACTTCGTGCTCGACCATACGGAACGCGCAAACGTGTCGACGGTCATTTTCCCTCTGCCCACCGCGGCGGGCAAGGGCATACTCGTCGCGCCTACCGCGGACGGAAACGTGATTTACGGTCCGACTTCCACGCCGACGCAGGAGGGCGACACTTCCGTTTCGGCGGAGGGTCTGGACGAAATCAGGCGCTGCGTGCCGCTGACATACGCGCGTCCCGCTTTCGGGAAGTGCATCAGGGTGTACTGCGGCGTGCGCACGGTCGTCGGTCACGATTTCGTCGTGAAAGCGTCGGATGAAGTCGAAAATCTCATTATCACCGCCGGCATATGTTCCCCCGGGCTGACTTCCGCGCCCGCAATCGCGGAATATGTGGAAGAGCTGGTGGGAGAAAGGATTGAACTCGTTCCCAAAGCGAACTTCGTCACGGTGCCGCCCGCGCAGCCGCGGCTTGCGGAACTTTCGGAAGAGGAACTCAACGCGCTTGTCCGCCGCGACCCGCGCTGGGGCAAAATCGTCTGCCGCTGCGAGAAGGTCACGGAGGCTGAAATCGTCGCCGCCGTGAATTCTCCCGTTCCCGCGCGCACCGTGGATGCGGTCAAACGCCGCGTCAGGGCGGGTATGGGAAGATGTCAGGGCGGATTCTGTTCCACGCGCGTGATGGAAATCATTTCTTCCGAGCTTGGCATCCCGATGCGCGAGATAAGAAAGGGCGCGGGACATTCGGAAATCGCGGTGCTTGCGGTGAAGGAGGCCGATTATGACGAAGTTTGACGTTCTGGTCATAGGCGGCGGACCCGCCGGTATGGCGGCTGCGGTTGCGGCGAGCGGGAAGGGCGCGAAGGTGCTGCTCATCGAGCGCGACGTGCGGCTCGGCGGAATACTCAACCAGTGCATACACGCGGGCTTCGGTCTGCATTATTTCGGCGAGGAACTGACAGGTCCCGAATACGCCGACCGTTTCGAAAAGAAACTCGCGCAGACTGACGTGAAAGTAATGCTGAACGCAATGGCGCTCTCCATAGGCGCGGACGGCGACGTCACAGTGCTTTCGCCAGAAGAGGGGCTTGTGCACATCAAGGCGGGCGCGACGGTGCTCGCGATGGGCTGCCGCGAGCGTACCGCGGGGGCAATCGCGCTTGCGGGCACGCGTCCCGCGGGCATTTATACCGCGGGTATGGCGCAGAAGATGTGCAACATCGAGGGCTATCTCGTGGGCAGGCGCATAGTCATTCTCGGCAGCGGCGACATAGGGCTGATTATGGCGCGCCGAATGACGCTGGAAGGCGCGCACGTCGAACGTGTCATCGAGCTTATGCCTTATTCGGGCGGTTTGAAGCGCAATATAGTGCAGTGTCTCGAAGACTTCGGCATCCCCATCGATTACAGCCACACTGTGACGAGAGTGGTAGGCAAGCCGCGTATGGAAGGGCTTTATTACGCTCCCGTCGACGAAAACCGCCGTCCCGTATTGTCGGAAGAAAAGTTCATTCCCTGCGATTGTCTGCTGCTTTCCGTGGGGCTCATTCCCGAAAACGACATTCTCACGGACACTTCCGTGAAGCTCAGCCGCATAACGTCGGGCGCGGAAGTGGACGAAAACAGGATGACCACCGTCACGGGCGTGTTCTCCTGCGGCAACGTCCTGCACGTTCACGACCTCGTGGACAACGTTTCCCACGAGGCGGAGATTGCGGGGGCTGCCGCCGCAAGGTATGCGCTGGAAGGCGCGCCGGCGTCGGACGGCAAAGTGTATGCGGTCGGCACGGGCAAGGGCGTGCGTTACGCTCTGCCTCAGCGCATAAACGGCGGCGAGGGCGGCGTGGAGATATTCTTCCGCACGGACAACATTTACAAAAACTGCAAAGTCGTCGCCGAATGCGGCGGACGCGTCCTTTACTCAAAGAAGAGGATGATAGTCGCGCCCGGCGAGATGGAGAAAATCGCGCTGGACAAAAAGGACATTGACGGCGACGTCACGGTGAGGCTGGAAGTATGAATACAATCTGCATCAACTGCCCGATGGGCTGTCCGCTGGAAATCACGGAAGAGGACGGCAAAATCGTCGTCAGGGGATACACCTGCAAGCGCGGACTGGAATACGGCGTGTCGGAATACACCGCGCCCGTCCGCACCGTCACGACGCTTGTGCGCACTTCGGACGGCAGGGTGGTCCCCGTCAAGACTTCCGTCCCCGTGCCCAAAAACCGTATGTTCGACGTGCTCGAACGTATGCGCGGCATTGTAGTGCCCGCCGACTGCGAAATCGGCTACATCGCGGAGCGCGACACGCTGGGACTCGGCGCTGACATCGTGGTGACGGGCAGACCCGCTCCCGTGCAATAAAATGGAAGTGCGCGGCAGACGGCTTTTCAACCGCAGACCCGTCTGCTTCTTTGCACTCTTTCTCGCTTTCGGCATCATCGTCGCGGAAGGGTTTTACGCCCTGCCGCACCTGTACAGGCTCATACCGCTGCTCCTTACGGCAGCGGTTTGCGTTATCTTTGCGGCGAAACCGAAACTGCGCGGCTTTCTCTGTCTTGCGGTCGCCTTTTTAACGGGCTTTGTTTCCTGTTCGGGCGCTGCCGACGTCTACGACTCCCGCCTTGTCGACGATGTGAGCGGGACGTTTACGGCAAGGGTTTCGGGCGAGATAATCGTCGAGGACGGCACGGCGGAGTTCTATGTCGAGGACCTGGCGGTGAACGGAGAGGTGCTCGAAGGCGAATGCCGCGTGTATGTCCCGATGACAGCTCCCGATTTCGGCGTCGGCGACGTAATTTCAATCCAGGGCGAACTGGTCGCGTCCCGTCACGAAGCGTTCGACAGCTATTTTTCGTCGAATGCGCTGAACGGGACTTATTTTACGATATGGGCGGACAGCGCGGAATTCCTCGCCGCGGGAGAGTCGGATTTCATACTCGGCATTCAGCTCGAAATCAGCCGCCTGTTTTACGAACATATGGACGAGGACGCGTCCGTCATCGCCCGCGCTCTCGTGATAGGCGACAAGAGGGGGATAGACGACCTGCTTTACGGCGACGTGCAGGCGAGCGGTCTTGCGCACGTCCTTGCCGTCAGCGGTCTGCACATCACCGCGCTGGCAAGCGCCGTGTATTGGCTTTTCCGCAAATTGGGCATAAATCCGAAAATCGCGCTCGTCGTCGTGCTCGCGATATCTTTGTTTTACATAGCGCTGTGCGATTTCGTGCCGCCTGCGGTGCGCGCATTCGTGATGACGGCGGTGTTCAATTTCGGCTCGGCGTTCGGTTATAAGCGCGACGGGCTTTCCGCACTCGGCTTTGCCGCGGCGGCGATAATGATTTTCAGCCCCTTTTCGCTTATGCACGTCGGTTTTCTGCTTTCGGTGTTCTCGCTCCTTGGCATAATGGCGTTTGCCGACCCGATAAAGAAATTCTTTATGAAAGGCGTGGACAAAATCGCGCCGCCGAAGTTCGCGTACGCGTCGGCGACGGTCACTCCCGCAAGAGGTCTGTCGGCAGTCAAAGCCGGCAGAGTGCCCGAGACGGATGTGCTCGAAGCGTTCGTCGCCGCAAAAGAGAAGGAAGAGGAAGCCGTCGGCGGCAAACGCGGAAAAGGGCGCGCGAAGGGCAGGGAAAGTCTGTTGCGCAGGACGCTTTCGGGCGTGTCTGAGTCTTCCGCCGTGGCAATCGCCGCCAACCTTACGTCTATGCCGTTTGCGGCGTATTTCTTCGGCAAAGTGCAGACGCTGTTCATTCTCTCAAACGTCATCATATTGCCGTACACGATGTTTATCTATCTGTTTTTGCTGATTATCACGCCGATTTCGTTGATTACGGGTCTGCACGGGCTGGTCGGCGCGGCGGATTGGCTGATTATGCCGTTCACCGCGTTCGTGCGTGCGGTGGGAGGGATTTCTTTCGCTTCCGTGCCGGCGGCGCTTTCGGCGACGGGCGTGGTCTGCGTGCTCGCGGCGGAACTTGCTCTCAGCCGTTTTGTGTTCCTGAAAAGGTCGGAGAGGATTATATCCGTCCTCGTCATCGCGACGCTATGGCTTGTTGCCGTGTCCGTTTTCGCGCTCGTTTCCGCCTGACGCTTCCGTTTTTTTCACCGCCGCAAGCGTACATCCGAAAGAGGGCGCATACATATGAGAGCGGACGGGCGCGATTAATATAGGGTTTTGTTATAAAAATATCTTGCTAATGCGCGCCCCGTATGCTAAAATAGCCGTGACCCGAAATACATTTCGGGATTTCAGGGAGTGGAAATTATGGGACTTTCTTTACTCGAAATCATTATCTACGCCGCTCTTGCAGTCATAGCGGTCTTCGCGATTGTTATGCTCATCATCAGCGCGGTTTTTGCCAAAAGACACCGTGACCCCGATGTCGACCCGCTGGCGGGTTATTCCGTAGAAGCACAGCCCGCTCCTGCCGCCGCTTCCGCAAATGCGGTGCAGAGCGTCGCCGCTGCCGCGCCCGCACGCCCCTATTATCCCGTGCCCGCGCTTACGGACGACAGGGAAGAGCCCGACAGGTCGCAGCCCGAAACTTATTCCGACCAGACCAAGTTCGTCCTCTCCGAGGAAAATCCCATCCCCGCCAACACCCGTCCTCTCAACGAAAGACAGGGCAACTGGGACAACTATGACGGCGAATACGTCGGCTATTATTACGACCCGCTGGAAGGCTGCTATTTCAAGGGCAACGCTCCCGTTTATGTGCAGAAGACTTATCTTCCCGCACCTCCTCCCCCCGTCGTGAAACGCGTTATGCCCCCCTGCGCCCCCATCACTTCCAAACCCAAGGCGCAGCGCCCCGAACTCGTCCAGAAAGACGGCTTCGACATCGCGAAGATTTACGGGCAGTACGTCGTGGGCAACGAGGGAGAAGAGTATTTCTTCACGCTCTATTCCAACAAAGGCGACCTGCTCTATGCCAGCGACAACTACGCAAGCAAGCAGTACTGCCTCGACGCAATCAAGCGTTTCAAGAAGCACGTTCTCGCGGGCTCTTTCTCCATCGAAGGCGAAGCCGGCGACTATCATTACAAACTCGTCCGCAACCTCAACACTTACATCGGACCGCAGAAAGCCGTCAGAGTGGATGCGGAGAAGAGTATGAGTGATTTGAAGTATTACGCGCAGACCGACGTAATCCGCTGAACGGCGCTATTCGGCGTGATACGGCGTCAAAGCCCTTTCCGCATTGCGGTCACGTACAGTTAAGTACGCTCCCTTATGCGGGAAGGGCTTTTCCTTGTCTGACGCTCGAATATCGCCGTTCAGCGGGGTGTTAGGGGAGAATGAGTTTAGTTTTTATTACGTTCTCTGACAGGGGAGTGTTGAACCCCCTCCTTCCCTTCGGGTATTCCTCCCCCGTTCGAAAAAAAGAGCACTTCTCCCAAAATGCGGGACTTACGTTACATTCCTATTGAGAGTTTGTTTCTCGCACTCACATAACCGAGCGGATGACGGCACTCACTAAACGTCGCTCACGGGGCGAGGAAGGCGACTCGCCTCGCACTATGCCCGTGTGTGTTTAATTTTCCGACTAGCTCGCGAGGTCGCAGACCGCGCCGCGGCGTTCAAGCGGCGGTTGTACCGCCTGTGAACGCTTGGCTGAGCGGCGCGTGCACTCCGAATATGCGTCCGTCGGGTATAGGGGACTTATTTCCGTCACACTCAGGGGATTGCGACTTCTCGCATACACGAAAGTTCCGCGCGCGGACGCGGAATAAATTTCGCTTGCGTATATACTCCGTTGGTGATAAAATAGCTTCGGTCGAAAACTTTAACTTTTTCTAGGAGGCATTTATGCAATATTCTCACGAAGTTGAAATGATGTGTCCTGTTGCCAAAGGGCCCAACCACGGTCCCGCTCCCATTCCCGAAGAAGGAAAATGGGTGCAGGCAAAGGAAGTCAAGGACATCAGCGGTCTGACGCACGGCGTCGGCTGGTGTGCTCCCCAGCAGGGCACCTGCAAGCTCACGCTCAACGTCAAGGACGGTGTGATTCAGGAAGCGCTGGTCGAAACGATTGGCTGCTCGGGTATGACGCATTCCGCGGCTATGGCTGCCGAAATTCTCCCCGGCAAGACCATCCTCGAAGCGCTCAACACCGACCTCGTCTGTGACGCCATCAACACCGCAATGCGCGAGCTGTTCCTGCAAATCGTTTACGGAAGAACGCAATCTGCCTTCTCGGAAGACGGTCTGCCCATCGGCGCGGGGCTCGAAGACCTCGGCAAGGGGCTGCGCAGCCAAATCGGCACGATGTATTCCACCGTCGTCAAAGGACCCCGTTATCTCGAAATGGCGGAAGGTTACGTCACCAAACTCGCCCTTGACGAGAACAGCGAAATCATCGGTTACGAATTCGTCAAGCTCGGAGTTATGATGGAAATGATAAGAAAGGGAGTCGACCCCGCCGAAGCGCTCAAAAAGAGCACCGGCACTTACGGCAGATATGCCGACGCGGTGAAGTATATCGACCCGCGCAACGAGTAAGGAGGCTGCTATGAGCATCAGATTCGAAGGTTACGAAAGAAGAATCGACAAGATTAACAAGGCGCTTAAAGAGTACGGCATAGCCTCCCTCGAAGACGCCAAAGCCGTCTGCACCGAAAAGGGCATCGACGTCGAAGCGATTGTCAAAGGCGTTCAGCCCATAGCGTTCGAAAACGCGGTGTGGGCATACACCGTCGGGTGCGCCATCGCGATAAAGAAAGGCTGCAAGAACGCCGCGGACGCGGCGGAAGCCATAGGCATCGGTCTGCAAAGTTTCTGCATCCCCGGCTCCGTTGCGGAACAGCGCGCGGTAGGTCTCGGGCACGGCAACCTCGCCGCAATGCTTCTGAGAGAGGAAACCAAGTGCTTCGCGTTCCTCGCGGGTCACGAGTCTTTCGCCGCGGCGGAAGGCGCAATCGGCATCGCGAAGACCGCAAACAAAGTCCGCAAACAGCCCCTCAAAGTCATACTCAACGGGCTCGGCAAGGACGCGGCTTTCATCATCAGCCGCATCAACGGCTTCACCTATGTGCAGACCAAGATGGACTATTACACGGGCGAAGTCAAAATCGTCAAGGAAACCGCTTATTCCAAAGGCGAACGTGCGGCGGTGCGCGTTTACGGCGCGGACGATGTCACCGAGGGCGTTGCGATAATGCGTCTCGAAGACGTCGACGTCTCCATCACGGGCAACTCCACCAACCCCACCCGTTTCCAGCATCCCGTTGCGGGCACCTACAAGAAATGGGCTGTCGAGCACGGCAAGAAGTATTTCTCCGTGGCAAGCGGCGGCGGTACGGGCAGAACGCTCCATCCCGACAATATGGCGGCAGGTCCCGCGTCTTACGGTATGACGGACACTATGGGCAGAATGCACTCCGACGCCCAGTTCGCGGGTTCTTCTTCCGTCCCCGCGCACGTCGAAATGATGGGCCTCATCGGTATGGGCAACAACCCCATGGTCGGGGCTTCGGTTGCTTGTGCGGTGGCAGTGCAGGAAGCACTGACAAAATAGCACAAAGCAACCAAACCGAGTGAGGTGCAAAGCACCGAACATCAAGGCACACCGCAAGGTGTGCCTTTTGGTTTAATTTCGGTTGCTTGTGCGGTGGCAGTGCAGGAAGCACTGACAAAATAGCACAAAGCAACCAAACCGAGTGAGGTGCAAAGCACCGAACATCAAGGCACACCGCA